>Ga0194125_10004268_pt1 | contig 22398 bp, 22 predicted proteins | sample TA2KigC250mmetaG_FD_148626 | JGI IMG/M metagenome (GOLD analysis project Ga0194125, IMG submission 148626) | Freshwater microbial communities from Lake Tanganyika, Tanzania - TA2015034 Kigoma Deep Cast 250m | ecosystem: Environmental > Aquatic > Freshwater > Lake | place: Tanzania: Lake... | reverse complement strand
TTCGATGAAGAACGCTCAGGTACTTCCGGATGGCGATCCGGTCCACCCTTCCCCATTCCTGTTTTTCCGACGACGAAAAATCCGAATCCTGACTCTTTAAAAAATTCTCAACCTCTTTTAAATCTTTCTGATAGCATCGACAGGTGTGTGGAGAAGCATTCTTCTCAGCCGAGAGATAACGGATAAATTGCTCAATAAAGTTATTACCCTCTCCAGAAGTGGCCGTTCTTCTATCCACTGATCCTCCTGTTTCCAAAGAAACTACCATCAAAGAAATATTTTATAACACAAATTTCAAATTTATCAATAAGAAATTGATGCAACCTATCAATTTTCCAACACTTTTAATGATCATAAAAATAAATGATCATGTGATTTTTTTCTCGTTGACATTTTAAACTATTTTTGTGTAAACTTCATACTACAAAATCTGTTTGAAAAAGGAGGTGAAAGGTATGGCTGAGCCAAGGGTTGCAAGGGTAACTGAAATTATTTCAGGTTCCTCAAAAGGGTTCGATGATGCTGTTAAGATCGGGTTTGCGAGAGCAACAAAGACCTTGAGGGGTATCACAGGGCTACGAGTGGTCGATTTCAGAGTGGCTGTGGAGAATTCAAAGATTACTGAATACCGTGTAAGAATGGAAGTTATTTTCGTCCTCGAAACATAATTTGAAAGTCTAACGGTAAGGGTAACGAGGCCCGTATCGTTAATAAGAGGCTACGTTTATCGTTTTTAATTCTTTACACGTAACCGTAACCAGTAACCGAAACGGGCTTCGTAACCGTAACCCAAACACCCGGAATAATTTCACGGTGTGTGGGTGTCTATACCGTTAGTACCCATTTCTCAAAAAAAAAGCCCTATCTCTTTTGGAGTCGAGCCGACTCCATTGGGATAGGGCTAATTTTTTAATTTGTCCTACTTCGTTTGAAGATTCTCCCGCATCGCTTCTATTAATTCCTTCTGATTGACGGTTGCTGTTCCAACCTTTCCGACTACAATGCCGGCCGCGTGATTGGCCAACTCCGCTGCCCTCCGGATACTAGCTCCTGTTCCTAGGGCAAGGGCCATTGTCCCGATCACCGTATCTCCAGCGCCTGTCACATCATAAACCTTTTTTGCCTCGGTCGGCACAAGCAGCGGTTTCCGATGGGGTTCGAAGATGGCCATCCCATCCTCTCCCCGGGTGATCACCAGCGTATTACACTTCAACCTTTTCAAAAGAAGCCTGCCTGCCTTGCTTAAAGAAGCCTCATCTGTGATGGAAACTTTCGAAGCAGAACTGGCTTCCGCTGTATTGGGCGTCACAACAGTAGCTCCCCGAAAGAAAAAGAAATTCTTTATCTTTGGATCGACCATCACAAACTTCTTTGCATTTCTGGCTGTATGAATCGTATCACGTATGATTCCTTTTGTTAACAAACCCTTCCCATAATCAGAAAGGATGACCCCATCCAATCCCTTTATATTCTGTTTCAAATAATTAGAGAGGCTCCGAAGCGTGGTTGCCTTCGGATGGTGAGTCGTCTCCCGATCGATTCGAACCATTTGCTGGTGGTGGGCGATAACCCGTGTTTTAACTGTCGTTTGCCTTCCTGGCTCGATGATTACGCCACGTCGCTCGATTCCCATCTCATCCAGTCTTTGAGTGACTTTTTGCCCCATCTCATCATCGCCGATAACACCGCAAAGAAGAGGTTTCCCTCCAAGTGAATGAAGATTATTGACCACATTGGCCGCCCCCCCAAGGAGGAATTCCTCTCTCTCTACAACGAGCACAGGGACAGGGGCTTCCGGAGATATTCTTGAAACTTTTCCCCAGATGAACCGGTCTAACATGATATCACCCACGACGAGGATCCTAACTCCGGAAAACCTTTTGATGATTTTTTCGAACATCGCTCACCCCATGAGTCACTTAGTCCAATAGTCTTGTAGTCTTGTAGTCTTATGACTACTAGACCACGCGACTAACAGACTATACGACTTTTTACTTCTTAAAATACTCCACCGTCTTCCTCAATCCCTCTTCGATTCCGACCCTCGGTTCATAATTCAATATCGCTTTCCCCCGCTTGATGTCTGCAAGGGAATGCCTGACATCTCCCCTTCTGGGTTCCTCATAGAGAGGCGCTACATGAGTGCCAATAATATCCTGAAGAATCTTTACCAACTGATTTAAAGAAACTCTCCTGCCACAGGCAACATTGACCACTTCTCCGTGAGTTCGCTCGATATTCATTGCCAGAAGATTGGCGTGGACCACATTGTCAATATAGGTGAAGTCTCGGGATTGTTCTCCATCGCCGTAAATGACCGGAGCGTGACCAGAGACCAAGGCATTGATAAACCTCGGGATGACAGCGGAATAAATGGAGTTGGGATCCTGTTTTGGGCCAAAAATATTGAAATACCTCAGTGAGATCGTTTCCAAACCGTAAAGTTGAAAAAAGAGCCGACAATATTCCTCTCCGACAAATTTCTGCAAGGCATAGGGTGAAAGAGGGGTGGGAACCATCTCTTCTTTCTTGGGCAGAGTTGGAGTATCTCCATAGGCGGAGGAGGAGGCTGCATAGATTACCCGCCTCACCCCTGCATCTCTGGCTGAAACGAGAAGATTTAGGGTCCCTCCTGTATTGACGGCATTGGAGGCCAGAGGGTCTTCAACCGAACGCTGGACTGAGGGAAGGGCTGCCTGATGAAAAACATATTCGATTCCCTCCATGGCCTTCTGGCAGACGGTAAAGTCACAGACATCTCCCTCAACCACCTCAAGAAACGGATAGGCTTCATCGAAAACTAAATTTTCCTCCTTCCCGGTGGAGAAATTATCAAGCACCCGAACCTGATGACCCATTTTAAGCAGGGCTTCCGTCAGGTTTGACCCGATAAATCCTGCCCCTCCTGTAACTAAAACTTTCGACATACTGTCCTCACTCTATTGAGTGGGAATAGTCCCTCTGAGTTAAAGGATCTGTTCCCAGATCACCTGTCTTTTCGGCTGTAAAGCGCATAATAGAAGAAATAACGTTCCATTTCTTCTAGTCGAGAGTTATACTCACTCCCGCCCAGGACGGCATCACAAAAGACCTCATGGAGCCTGGAAATCTCTTTTAGCCGATGACGCCATCTCAAATCAGACATCGTCAAATAGAAGAGTTCCAATGCTCGTTCGACTGCAGACCAGAAAAGTTTCTCATCCCTTCCCTGCCAGCGAATCATTCTGCTGATTTCGCTTCCAATATTTGCGAATTGCTCAGCCAGAGAAAGTTTCTGCCATCGGCCGTCAGATAATTCTTTGTGCTGGAAATTCATTTCAGGCCTTGATCAGCTTTCCTACAATCTCCTTGATCTTCTTTTGAATCTTGGGGCTCTTGATTCCCCTCGAACGATTCCCTTGGGACGGTTTTAAATTAATGACAGAATCAAACTCAATAAATTCCTCATCTTTTTTCTTGGGATAGAGATTAATTCCCCAGAGATTTTCCTGCTTCGAGCCTGAACTTAAAAGAACGGCTTCTTCATCCGAATGCAATTCTCCCCCCACCGCCATAATCTTCTTTTCGACATCCACCACCGCCTTGACCATATCTCCAAAACCCTCTGTCCCTATCTTAACCAATTCTTTTATATCCATGACCTCTTCAATCACTCTAATGTTCATCTTTTATTTCCGTCTTTAACCGTCAGGTCCGACCCGATATCCTTAACTCCATTCTGAGGGTTAAATGTTGAAACGATTTCCCGGAGGGTACGGATGATAGCGGTTCTATCCTGCAATCTAGCCATGTTTTCTAGCTGATTAATCTTTTGTTCTAAACTCCCACCGCTTAACTCTCTCCCAATCTTTGCCTTAAACACTTTTGAATGTGCTGTATGTTCAACCCCTTCCTCTGCATTTAAAACTTCCTCAAAGAGTTTTTCCCCTGGCCTGACTCCTGTAAAAACGATAGGGATATCCTTTTCCGGTTCAAATCCGCTCAACCTGATCAATTCGCAGGCCACATCGTAAATCTTTACTTGCTCGCCCATATCCAGGACAAAAACCTCTCCACCCTTCCCCATGGAGCCGGCTTGCAAGACCAGAAGGACTGCCTCTGGAATGGTTATGAAATAACGCTTCATCTCGGGATGGGTGACCGTGACAGGTCCCCCCTTCCTGATCTGCTCCTGAAAAATAGGGATGACGCTTCCACGGCTTCCCAAAACATTCCCAAACCGTACCGCCACAAACTGTGTCTTTTCCTGATGGTTCATATCCATGATGACCATTTCGGCCACCCTCTTACTCACACCCATCACGCTGCTGGGATTGACGGCTTTATCGGTTGAGACGAAGACAAATTTTTCGACTCCGTATTTCTGAGAGAGTTCACCCAAGGTTTTGGTGCCCAAGATATTGACCCGAATCGCTTCCTCCGGAAAATCTTCTATCACAGGCACGTGTTTGTAGGCGGCAGCATGAAACACCAACTGGGGAGCCATCTGCTGAAACACAGCCACCATCTTCTCTTGATTCAAAATGTCGCCGAGAACCGAAAGCACCTCAACTTCTGGATGATCTTCCTTCAACTCCCGGTTGATGTGAAAAAGCTCGGTTTCATCAAAGTCCAAAAGCGCAAGAAGGCTAGGTTTAAATTGGGCAATCTGTCTCCCTAGCTCTGAACCAATGGAACCTCCAGCCCCTGTTACTAAAATTCTTTTTCCCTCAAGGCTCTTTCTTACCTGAGAATATTCAATTTGAATCGACTCTCGACTCAGCAGGTCTTTTAAATCGATTTTCTTGATATCGAGGATGCTGATATTGCGGGACATGATCTCCTTTGTCCCAGGGATGATTCTCATTTCACTGATCCCCGCTTTGTGAAGATAGGAGACGATATCCCTGATCTCCCTTGAGGGAATGGAGGGCATAGCAATCACAGCCATTTCGACTTCTAAATTTGTGACAATCTCCGGGATATCCTTCCGATTTCCCATGACTTTGATTCCATGGATAAGAACCTTCTTTTTGTTCGGGTCATCATCAACGAATGCCACTGGAAGATAGGGAGAATCCTTGGTTCTCTTCATATCCCGCACAATCTGTTCTCCGGCGTTTCCGGCTCCGATAATCAACGTCCTTTTTTGCTCGGTTAGGGATATCTTTGTTCCATGTAGATAAACCCGTTTAGAAATCTTAAATCCTCCGATGAAAATCAGCGATAGGGCATAGTCAATCAGAAAGACCGATCTCGGAAACCCTTTAAAGGATTCCTCATAAGCAAGAAAGAGGATGAGGCTCGAAAGAATCAATGAGCAAACAGTAAGAATTTTGAATATCTTCACAAGTTCATAGAGGCCCACATAGGACCATGTGAATCGATGAATCTGGAAAATATAGAATGCAATGACTTTCAGACCTACGAAGATTGGAAGATAGGTAAAAAGTTGTTTAAGATGGACTTCGGGGACGGTTCCTTCAAATCGAATGTAAAATGAGAGGGTAAAAGCCAAGGCAAGAAGAATCGCATCCGAACCCAGAAAAAACAAGGCCCTTTTCAAAGGACTCCGTTTCACAATTTTTTCATACATGGGATTCAAATAGCCAGCCCTTTTCTGCTGATCGCTTTCTCTCTTCTTTTATTCAAATCCTTCCTACCACATATATGACCTTATATTCATAGTTGGCAATATCTGGAGAAATCGTTTCTGGATGGGTGTAATCGCAACTCCCCTCTTCAATCTCTCCTTTTAATGGTTTTAACTTACCATAAAAAATCTTTTTTAGTAATTCTTTTCCTTTCATCGTTTTAGGAATAAGGTGCAGGGCAACCGCCAATTTTCGAATAGAGGCCACCAGCTTCTCCTTGGCATCTTTAGGCAAGACCGAATAGGCCCCGTAGGTTTCAACGTTGAATCCCTTTTTATGTAGCAGTTCGCTCAACTCAGGAACTGAAAAATAATGTGTGCTGAACGGGCTTGGGTTAAATTCCGACCAATCCTTGTTAACCGTAGCAATCAATAAAACTCCCTGGTTTCGCAAGAGCCGACGTGCCTCTGAAAGAAATGCTTCAACTTCAGCCAGATAATAGATGGCTTCGTAGAGAATCACGACATCAAAAGAGCGGTCGCGAAACGGAAGGAAATGGGCATCAAGACGGAGAAGGGACAATCTTCCCTGATAATATCCTTTTGCGGTTTTCAGAAGGCTTTCCGTGTAATCACCTCCGATCACTTTCCTAGCCTTTCGAGCTATATAGCCCAATCCTAATCCTGCACCACAGGCTACCTCCAGTACCTCTTTCCCTTCAGTAAAAGAGGATGCAAAGTGATACCGGTGAAATACTCTTTCTAACTGCTCCTGAGTTACCTGGTTTCCTGGGATTTCCGTTACGGTTGTATAGTCAATTCCCATCTCTCTTGATGTCCTTTCCCTCACTCCTGTTTCTAAAAAGAATGAATATTTATTAGACAAAGAATTTCTTAATAGCCTCGATCACAAATTTCACTTCGTCATCCGTTAATTCTGGATACATGGGCAGAGAGATCACCTCCGCCGATATCCGTTCGGTCATTGGCAATTTGAAATGCTCCAGCCCCAAGGCCTTGTGCTTGTGCATCGGCACCCGCCATGAGATGAGGACTTCGACACCTGATTTCTGAAGATGGGCGAATAACTCGTCTCGTTTCCTGCATCGGACTACATAATTTTGATAGACATCATAATAGGTGCCATCTGACCATGGATGCGGGATAAGGCCAGCGATCCCCGATAAACCTTGATCATACATTCTGGCAATGGCCCTGCGCCTCTCGATCCATGGCTCGAAATAATTGAATTTCATATTGAGAAGTGCTGCATGGAAATTATCAAGTCTTGTGCACCATCCAAAACACTCCACCACATCCACCGAATCAACTCTCCCGTTATCCCGAAACGCCTTAAGCTTTCTTGCCAACGCGTCATCATTCGTGCAGACCAGTCCTCCGTCGCCAGCCGTGCCCAAAACCTTGGCGGGATAGAAGCTGAAGATACCGGTATCGCCGAAGGAGGCACATCGTTTGCCTTTAAACTTTGCTCCTAATGCCTGAGCTGCATCCTCAATGATCCTGAGTCGGTATTTTCCAGCAATCTCCATAATCTTATCCATCTTACAAGCATGACCATTGAGATGGACGGGGATGATCCCTTTTGTTTTTGGAGTAATCGCCGCCTCTATCTGGTTTACATCCATATTAAAATCATCTGTGACATCAATCAAAATTGGTTTCGCCCCACACTGGATGATGGCCCCTACTGTTGCAACAAATGTATGGGCGACTGTAATGACCTCATCCCCTGGTCCGAAACCCAGGGCACGTGCCGACAAATACAACGCATCGGTCCCGGTATTCACTCCGATGGCATGTTTCGTCCCCACATAATCAGCAATCCTTTTTTCAAATTCCTCGAGGTGTTTCCTCAGGATAAAATCACCCCCTGACATGATCTCCTCGAAGATACCGTCAAATTCTTTTTTATGCTGTTGATATTGTCTCGGATAATTCACAAACCTGACTTGATATGCCATGCGACCTCCTGATATTGTAGCCCCAATATAACTCAAATGATATTGTCATTCCGAATTTATTGCGGAATCTCGGTTCTATGCCGGGATCCCCCTCATAACAGATTTCACCGCATCAACGATTGTCTTGGAGTAAGGATAATACTCTTTCTCGAGTACCCGGCTTGCTGGAGCAGGCGAATCGGGCAGGGTGACCCGGATGACGGGGGTTTTTAAACATTCGAAAATAGTTTCTGACACCCTTGCTGAAACCTCTGCGGCCATACCAAAGGCCTTCCAGCCTACATCAGCAACAACCAGTCTTCCAGTTTTTTTTACGGATTCAAATAGAAGAGTCTCATCCAAGGGCTTCACCGTTCGAAGATCGATCACCTCTGCATCAATTCCTTCACTCTCTAACTCCTCTGAGGCCTTCATTGATTCGATAACCATGTATGAAACCGCTGCTATGGAAACATTCTTTCCTTTTCTTCGGATGATCCCTTTTCCAATCGGAACGGAATAGATTTCTTCTGGGACTTCCTCCTCCACTGAATACAGCCATCGATCGTCCATATAGACAACAGGATTGTCATCTTTAATGGCTGAGATCATCAGTCCCTTCGCATCATAAGGGGTTGATGGCATGACGACCTTCAATCCCGGGATATGGGCAAATATGGAATGAAGGGCTTGTGAATGTTGGGCTGCTTGTTCCCCTCCTCTGTTAATAATCCCCCAGATCACCACAGGGACCGTTGACTTGCCTCCGAACATATAATGCCAGTTGGCCGCTTCATTAATCACCGGGTCCATGGCAAACATCATAAAATCCACTCGGGGATGGACCACCACCGGCCTCATACCCACCAGGGCTGATCCAACTGCTGCACCAGTAATTGCATTTTCAGAGACGGGGGTATCAATCACCCTTTCGGGCCCAAATCTCTCAAGAAGGCCTTTGGCTGTGTTTCCAACATACCATGGACTCTTCACCCCCTGCCCTATTAAAAAGACAGACGGGTCCTGCTCCATCATTTGATGGATTGCCTCATTAATCGCGAGGGAGTATGTTAGGCGTCGTATGCTCATTCGAGTTTATCCAATCTATTTAGTCCTTCGGGTCTTTTGAGTTTTTTGGGTCTGTTGGGTCTGGTAAGTTTCTTAGGATTTTTGTCGTTGTGAAGCAAATAGGTTATTAAACCACTGTCCATTTTTGATACTTTTTCGGCTTGATTATAAATCTTCTGAAACTCATCTTGAGAAATATACTTCTGATCTAAAGCCACATAGGCTTCACTCTGGACTTCTGTCGCTGAGCTTTTCGACACGAAAAGGAACTGAGTAAACTCTTTATCTGATCTTCGAGAAAAGCCTTCGGCAATGTTGCTCATTGAGGATACTGAGGCGTCAGTAATTTGCCCGGCTAACCTGAAATCTTTTTGAAACTGAGGGTTATTTCTGATAGCTTCATAAACCATATTGACCAATTTCCTCGCTTCCTGCCAACATTGAAGGTCTTCAAACCTCGTAATCTTCATAACTCAATAGACCCAATAGACCCAACAAACCCAATAGACTCTGTAGACTCAATAAACCCAACAGACTCTATCATTTAAATACATATGTCTTAATCTCATTAGGATTCGGATAAGAACTCATCCCTGCGCATCTGTGAGCTTCTTTTACCTCCTCTTCAATTTCCTGATAAATCTTTATTAAATCCTCCTTTTTAAATACCCCATTTCGAATCAAAAATGCCTCAAATCTTTTTATTGGATCCTTCTTCTTCCACTTCTCTATCTCTTCTTTCGGCCGGATATCGGTGTGAGTCCCCTGAATATTATCATCCGGGCCCACATGTCCCCGCAACCTATAGGTCATGAACTCTATAAAAACCGGTCCTCGCCCTTTTCGGCATATCTCTACAGCTCTTTTTGAGGTCTCGTAAACCTTCAAGACATCGTTCCCATCGACCCTATAACTCTGGACGCAAAAAGGCTTTGCTATCTTAGAGATATTCTTTTCCAAACGACACTCTCTAATGGGCATATGGGTGGAATACAAATTGTTTTCGCATGCAAAAAGGATGGGCAGATTTTTAAGGGCGGCGAAATTAAGCGATTCATAGAGTACCCCTTCCCCGGCTGCTCCATCTCCAAAAAAGCTGACCGCCACCCTTTTCTCTTTTCTGATTCTTGAAGCAAGAGCAGCACCCACAGCCAATGAAATTGTGCCTGCTACAATCGGAGCCGACCCGATCATTCCAACCTCGGGAGCAACAATGTGCATGGACCCCCCCCTGCCCTTTGAACATCCGGTCTCCTTACAATAAACTTCCGCAACCAGTTCTCTCAATCCGCCGCCTTTCCCCAGGTAGTGACCGTGAGAACGGTGGGAACTAAAAACATAATCTTTTTCAGTCAACGCGGAGCAGACCCCCGTGGCAATTGCTTCCTGTCCGGTATAAAGATGGACAGGACATTGGATTTCTCCTTTCAGGATGGGTTCAACAAAGCTTTCTTCGCAAACCCGAATCCTAACCATGGTATGGTATAATCTTTCCAGGAATCCTCGTGAATATTTTATTTTAATCTCCTTCAAGTTCCTATTCATTGGTTGTAGGTTTTGGGTTTTAGGTTATAGGTTTTAGAACTTCTTTCTGATTTCCAATTCTCTAATGATCTTTCGAGAGACGTAAGCATTCGTCCACATTCATCATAACGGCCTATTAAATCATTATGTTTATCTTTACCGATATAACCTTTCCTGTATGCCATCTTGAGATGGTGTCTCGTCTCTCTAACCTCACTCTGAGCCCGATTTACCCCCTCAAGATAGATATTAACGTGTCTGTTGTTCCATCCCTCTGCTAAGTTTGCAGGTGCTGAGTTTGATGACCTTCTTAACTGTGAGCCAAGCTCATAAAGCTCAAATTTGGGGAACGTGAAGGTGATTTTACTTACCTCGATATGTAAGTCACATAATTTCTGATAAACCTCTAAATCCTCATAACTCTCAATCTTCTTTTTCATCTATCCACCCATCACCTACAGCTCATCACCTATTCCCTCTGCCCCACCACCCATCACCTATGGCCTACAACCTACGACCTATCACCCATCCCCTATTCTTTTCTCCCAAGAACCGTCGCCAGTGTCTCAAATATAATCTTGAGGTCTACTAAGAACGATCGCTCCCTTACATATTTTAATTGAAGCCTGATTTTCTCGGGTCTTATCTTTTCCATATAGGTCTTTTCAGGGTCAGGACTACCTGCGAGGATCGCACCTTCGTCTGGGTTCCAGATGGAAGCCCAATCCGTGATCCCAGGCCTTACACTTAAGATGGCCCTTTCCTCCTCTGTGAACATATCGACATACATCTGAACCTCTGGCCTCGGTCCGACGATGCTCATTTCTCCCTTCAAGACATTCAGAAGCTGTGGAAGTTCATCCAGTTTGAATTTTCTAATAAATTTTCCCATCTTTGTTATGCGGGGATCGTCGTCCGCAGTGGATGGGCCTCCAAGTTTCTCTGCATTCACAACCATCGTCCTGTACTTAAAGATCCTGAAAGGCTTCCCAAATCTTCCAACCCGAATCCCACGGTAGAATACGGAGCCTCCATCTTCTCGCTTGATCAAAATGGCTATTGCCACTAATAAGGGAGAAAGCAGTATTAACCCAACCAGGGATGACACAAAATCGAATGCTCGCTTCAGCATCTGCAGTTCTTTTCTCTCTTACTTCTTCTGCATCCCGTTCTGTTTCTGCAATCCGAAGAGTCTTGTCCAGAAAGATCCCGAACTCAAGACTTTACAAAGGCCCCACAGGGAGCCCAGTCCATAAGCAAAATGAAGGGATGCAAAAACAAAAGGCATGACAAGCATATACCGGACATTTCGTTTCTCCAGAGCAATTTGAAGAGAAGCTCCGAGATTTGTCAGCCCATAAGAGCAAAGAATGATCAGAAATAAGAAGAGAAGAGGAGTCCAGACAAACCCTAACGCGGCCGATCCGATGAGACTGATTACAAAGATGAGCGGCACAAGATGCCGCCACGATACGGGCATGATCGGACTGTAGAGAAATGGTAGGATTGCCCATACGCCGTTAGCAAAATTGTGCTTCCAAAAGGATTTAATGTCGGAACGTGCATAATAATAGCTCACAATATCAGGAACCAATAGCGTCTTGCCTCCCGCCTTCTTAAGCCTGAGATTAAATTCCATATCCTGGCCTCTTACAAGGTTCTTATTGAAAAGTCCAACCCGATCAAACACTTCCCTTCTATAACATCCTCCAAAAACCGTATCAACCCATTTCGGCTCCTTCGGCATAACTCTGAAATAGGAATTCCCAACACCAAACCGGTGGCTGAGGCTCGCCACGATGGCTTTCCCAATATAGGTGTCCTCACGTGGCAGGGTCCTCATGATTCCGCCCACGTTGTCAGCGCCATATTTCTCAAGAGACTCCACGGATCGAGAGACATAATCTTTCTCATAGCGGTTGTGGGCGCTCATCCAAAGGATAATCTCGCCTTTCGCATTCTTGATACCAATATTTAATGCAACCGGAGTGATTTTCTCTCGGTTCTCAATGAGCCTAATCCATGGATACTGCCTAGCATAACCTTCAATAACAGTCTGCGTCCCATCTTCACTCACCCCATTAATAACCAAGACCTCAAGTCTCCCTTCCGGATAATCATTGGCGATTACGGAGTCGAGGCAATCCCCAATGAATCTTCTTTCGTTTCTGCAGGGGATAATAATCGAAACAAGTGGTAAATGGTCAATAGATAAGTTTTTCATTAACAACCGCTTCTTTCTTTAAAACCCAAAAATCAACATAGAGAAGCTTTTTGAATCTTTCAATTGTAAAACCACTTTTCTTAAACAGTCGGTCCACATTAACGTTTTTGACTGTCCCATCCCCTATCTCCCAGCAATGGTCTGGGTCAATCCATATTTTTCTTTTGATAAATCTTCGGTAAAAAGCGCCAAAGCTCAAGAAACCACTGGGGACTGTAAAAACCCAAGGATCTACCTGCAGAGGTGTCATTAACAAAAAATGACTTCGACGATGTGGAATAGTCACAAGTAATTTCCCCTCTTCTTTTAAGTACGAACAAATATGCTTCAGACTCTGTTCAACATCATCAAAGGGTAGGTGTTCTAAGACATCGGCGATAATGACACAGTCGAAATTATTCTCCAACCCACCTTGATAAGCTCTCACATCCCCAACAAGATCCGGCTTAAGCTTTGGGTTGATATCTAATACCACGTACTTCCTAACGAGAGGTTGAAGACAATTTTTAACAAAACCACTCCCTGTTCCAATCTCCAGGACATCTTTCGGCATGAGATCGGTTACTTCTTTGATGATGAAAAAATACCGATACCAGTTAAGAAAATCTAACTGTTTGAGATAGTAATTTTGTTCGAGATGAAACTGCTTGCTAAACTCAGGCGTTTCAAGCATTAGTGGCCCCTATGCGGATCTCACCCTTTTTCAAACCATCCGACCATTCAATCTACCCGTTACTTAAAAAGGATTTTGCTCAAATACACCCTTTCCCCCAACCACCTAAGACCCTCCGAGGGACAAGATTTCATCTCATCTATTTGCCTGTAATTTGATCTAATAAGCATGCAAACCTCCTCGCCATTGCATTGTAACTATAGTTCATAATCTTTCTTAGATCGCCGTGATAGGTAACTTGTTTGGTTCGATGATACTCTCTGTAGGCGTCCACGATTCTGTCCCCTATTTCTTCCACAGTAGTTGCGTAACTGCCTGCTTTTGTTTCCGTAAGGAATCCTTCGATATCGTCTCCAGGAAATCCACCTACTGCCAGAATTGGCCTCCTGGCTGATAAATATTCAAAGAATTTCAAAGGATAAACACCGCTCTCGTTCTTATCTTCCCAGTTCAAGAGGAGCAAGAGGTGCGATGCTCTTTGCGCTTTGATGGACTCTTGCCTTGATAGGATACCACATGGTTTAACTACGTCCTCTAAACCGTATTCAAATATCTTCCTATTGAACCACTGGTATGACTGACCAAAAAACCTGACCTCCACATCCTCTCTTTGAATCTGTTTTCCATTCAATAAATGGCTGAGAGCCGCTAAGAGTTTCTCCGGATCTTGTTTGCCTGGATAGATGGTTCCCGTATAAGTGATTGTAAATTTCTCCGATAAAAGGTCCTGAGGCACATTCAGACTCTCAGGTTCAAACCCATTGGTAATCATGCGTACATGTCTTTTATGAAAAGCCTCCTGTTTTTTTGCATACAGAGGAGAAGCGGCTGTCATGGCATCGGCCAGTAAGAGGGTCTTCCATTCCAACCTTTCGTCCAGATATTTTCTGACGCGACCGTAGGGATAGTTATGATTTTGGGACCACGGGTCTGGGAAATCGGCAATCCACGGAAGATGGTATTTTTCCTTTAGTGCTTTGGCAATCAAGTGACTGGTCATCGGCCACACGCTAATCATGGCGTCCATCTTTTCTTGTTCTAAGAGCCTGCAAGCTGCTTGAACCGCTGGTTTCTCCCATCTTTTCTCCGAGTCCGGATAAGCAAAGATTTCTTGGTATCGATTAACGAAAGCATCCAGTAAAGTCCTTTCTGAAGTCAAACCAAGGCGTTTTTTGATTTGTTCGCTTATGCTTTCACGAGTATTCAATCCAAAATGGCTTAAAACGTGTCTCCATCTTGAAAAAATATCTCCTGGATAGTCGGTCTCAATGACTTTGCACGGAAGTTCCCCTTTTTCATTCAAAGGAGCGGTAAGGACGACCGGTTCCCAGTCAAGCCGTCCGAGATATTTAGCCAGCCCCCATGTCCGGCCGCTGCCACCCCGAAAGGGCCATAAATAACCAATCACCAGCACTTTTTTCATGGTAGGTCTGCGTCTCGTGCGAGATAAAGGTTCAGATGACCAGCCTCTTCCTTTAGAAGGCCCGTCAGTTGCTCATACTTTGTAATTTTCAATAAGTCCGTCTTCGAATCAGATATGGAATAATCAGAGCCAATCGCGAATACGGAAAATCCTAGATCCTTCATCAGCAATTCGACAAGGTCCTGGGGTGAACTTCCCATTCCCTTGATTAAGAGGGGGAAGAATTCAAGAAATATTTTAACCTTGTGATTCTCCTTCAAAAGCCTTTGCATCCCTCGGATGGCCAAAGCCTCTGCTCCTTCGACATCGATCTTGATCGCGTCAATCTTTTCCGTCTTATCCTCCAGAAAGCTATCAAGCGTCACGACCTCAATTTCTATCTCCCTTGTTTCACCGGTTCGGCCCTGCCTGTACAACTCAATGCCCTCGGGTTGATTGATGGTATGATGCCCTGAATCATACGCGCAGATATATAGTTTGGTTTTTCCGTTTTGATCTGAAACCGCCTTTTGGTAGGCCGATGCATGAGAATAGTGATTCAATGCCAAATTGGTTTTTAGATATTCAAAATTCCTCGGTTCCGGTTCAAAGGAGAATACCTTCCCGTCTTTGCCTACCAATTTGGCAGCTAACAGAGTGAAATATCCAATGTTTGCACCAAGATCCACGACGACATGACCTGGCTTTACTACTTTCTTAAACAAGTTAGTGGTCCCCTCTTCATGGATAAGGTTCATTGCATAAGCTTGAAATGTCTTCCTCATTCGTAAATCAGGATCGTCCGCCCTGATAACCATTTTACTCCCCTGGATTTCAACCACATCTTTCTTAGGCCAAAATATCCTGAAAAAGAAATTCGAAATCCTCCACATATGAGGGACCCGCGTCAGGGGTGTTGAAGCCAATAGGCGATAGGTCTTTTTAAAAACGAGGAACAAATATGATTGTGAGTCTTTTTCCATGAGCGTAGTATGGTTAACCTCCTACAGGACAATTTTGATTACACGTCCAAATTCCTCCCAATCCCTACCCATGTCTTTGAAGCATTCATTTACCGTGATGGATATTCCCGTTCTTTCAACATATCCCCTCAGTAGATTCTCATAGTTCCTCTTCCATCCTCCTAAATTGTATATGCCCAAACCATGAGGATCGTTTTCAGGGCCGTCCACATGCCATTCAATGAGTATCAATGCTTTTCGTCCCAATCTGAGCATTTCCTTGATCACCTTCTTAATTTTATCCGGGCCTACGTAAATCAAAGTGGCGTTAGTAAAAACAATATCGAAACTTCGGTCTGTATACTTTCCTAGGTCATCTGCCTTCCCAGTCTCCAGAAAAACATTGCGAATTCCCTCTTTCTTCATAAATGCACTGCCCTCCGAAATGGCCACGGGGTTTATATCAACACCAACAACATGTACGTCTGGATATCTCTTGCCCAACCAATACAAATTCGGTCCCGTATTGCATCCAATCTCAAGAATATTTGAGAAAGGGGAAAATTCTGCTATCTCTTTATTTATAACCTGACACCGGGGGTGACTCTTGGCTTCCCAATACCCTCCTGTCCATTCATTGCATCTATAAAGGTGTCGGCTGCTCCATATCCACTCTTGGATTCTTGTCCCAAAGACATAGGTCTCCAAGATTTTTCGAGATGCATAGTAAACGGTCCTTAAAGAATGATACATGAAAGGGAAGCGCCTTAGAAATGACTTAATTCGATTCACAGTTTTCTACCCAACTCACTATAGATTCTGTCCATTTTTTCCATCTCTTTGTTGTAGTTGTTTCTTTCCCCGATTATTTTTCTGCCAGACTCACCACACCTTCTCCTCAGATCCTCATGCCTAACTAAATATATAATTTTTTCAGCTAATCTTTCATAATCTCTTTTAGGAAAGATGAAACCGCTTTCTCCATCCTTGACCCACGTGCTGTTTTCTCCGTAATCTGTGATGATTACCGGCAATTCACTTGCCATTGCCTCTGCTGTGCTTGCTGAAAGCCCGGCATCGGAAAGCGAAGTGGATACATAAATATCTGAAGACCTAAGGTAAATCGGCAGCACATCATTTGAAATCTGACCGACAAAGAGTGTACTTTCTGCCACCCCGTAAGATTTAGCTAAGTTCTTCAAATACTCTTCTTGTGAGCCCTTTCCGCCGATTACACATTTTACTCCCGGAACTTCTTCTTTGACCAAGGCAATCGCTTTAATTAAAGTTTCAACATCATATACGGGTTCGAGGCTTCTCAAGCTAATGATCATTGGTGCGTCAGATATCCCTAACTTTTGCCTCAAACTTTTGGATCGCTCCCCTGAATGAAATTTGTTAGTATCCGTACCAAAATAAATGATTTTTATTCTCTCGCCATCCACTCCGAGTTTAATCATTGTATTTCTCATATGCTCTGCATCGCATGTGATTAGGTCAGCCTTGTTTAATGTAAATTTCACCAATGGTCTCTTGATGATCTCTCTCCCTGCCAAGAGAACATCCGATCCCCATGCCGTAACAATAAATGGATGAAATTGAGTCATTGCACCCGCTAGCCCATAGGTTCCCGCGTAGTGAGCATGTAAGATATCGGGTTTACGATTTTTAATGAATTTTCTAACCTTATACACTAACGTAGCCATCGAGAGCACTTTCCCTGGGAATTCCGTAATCTCAGTCAAATTGACATTTTTCGTCTTTTCTCCTACTGTAAGAGGCGTAAGGGAGAACCAATAAATGTTGTTGCCTTTATCGGAAAAGTATTTTATCCAACGATAACTGTGAATTGAATCAGCACCTGCCAAATAACAAATCTTCATATGTTTCTCCACAAACGCAATAAGAATGAATTCTTGTTCAGTAAATCGATTGCTCCATATATTCCAGTGCCCAGGGCTAAGACGAATATTAATGCCCCCAAATTTTTTATTTCAACATATCGGCCTATCCAAAGCAAAATAAGGATCATCAAAGAGGTGGCAATGACGATTTTTATCGTACTGCGCCACGGGAAAACAAAAGAAATGTGCTTCTTCCCCTCCCTTATGATCCAGAATGCCAAAATGCCATTGGACAAAAATGTTGCAATAGCGGCGCCCAAAATACCAATCGCAGGTATGAATATTGTGTTGAAAATGACATTCACAAACAAGCCAACAGCTGAAACCTTCAGGTTGAAAAGTGTTTTATTTGCCAGCAAAATAATATAAATGTTTAAATGGTAAAGGCCAAAACTTCCGATTCCGGCGCCAAGGAAAAAAATAACCTGCCAATTTGATACATATTCATTTTTGGTAAATATTTTAACAAGTGGGGTTCCAAAGTTGGCAAGTAGGGCGATGACTGGAATCGTGCAAAAGAGATAATACTCTGTGGCTTTGTGGAGTGTCTCGGCAGTCCCTATTTTATCCCCGGTGTTCCACAATCTTGTAAGATGCGGATATAACGTATAACCTAATACACTGTAAAAAAGCCCTACAATCGCAGCCAAGGAGTAAGCCACAGCGTAGATACTCACTTGGGTAATATCAAGAAGGTGAAGGATGAAATATCGGTCGACAAAATTGTTGGCCCAGATCACGATACTGTAAGGCACAAGAGGGAGGGAGAAAAACATGATCTTTCTCCAGGGAATATCTATAATGGATATTCGTAGGCCCATCTTCCTAAGAATGTCCTTAACATAGATAAACAATACGAGAATCAGCTGTGCCCCCACAATCCCTGTTATCGCCTGATATAATTCCAAGCGGAGTATCAGTATTCCCATTGCCAGGAGACCAATCTTTACGGTAGCCTTTATAAAATAATAAAATGAGACAAGTTGAATGCTCTTCCTTGCTCTCAAAAAAGCAGCAACCAATTCAAAAAGTGCATCAGACACCAATAAAATTCCAAGGAGAGGAATAAAGGTTGAATATCGAACATCTCCAAATACTAAGTGGCTTAATGGAGGAGCGAAAAAGAAAGCAATCGTGATAACAATAAAAGAGTTGAACAATACGATGGCTACCATCGCATGAAATATCTCACTCCTCTCTCTATTATTTTCTATTCCGGACAAAAAACGCACGACAGCCGTATGGAATCCCATCAGGATGACATTCGAAATTAATCCGGCTGTGATGATCATTTGTGACCACACACCATAAAGTTCCTGGGCAATCAACTTTGTTAAGAGCGGAAGAATCAGGAAGCTGACAATTCTCTCGCAAAGAACCGAAACCCCATAAAAAAGCGTATCGTTTCTCAAAGAAGGAACAAAAAACGGGCTGAACCTTTTTTCCATAAACGACTTCATCCCTCTTTACAAGTCAGCACAGAAGCATTCCATTAGACGGAAAACGAGATGCCCTTCGTCTCTTCTTACTTCAAAAATTTCCCAATGTCCTTTTTGTCGCATTGATTTTTCTCAATCGCTACTGATTTTCATAATCGTTCAATATGAATTTTCTTAACATCAATCCGCTTCTTCAATTCTTCGAAAATCTTCTCTCCATCCGCTAAAGACGTTACGAGCACCACCTCTGGCCGTAAAGAAGTAAGTATTTCAGGCTTTTGCACCCGATAACCGAATAGCTGTTTGCCCTGCAATGTTTCGCTATCATCTAAAATCCCCACCAGTTTCACTTTTAACCCTTGGAGCGTGACATAAGCAACTTCCATTTCGTCACTTACTCCATAAAATGCAACCCGCTTCACACCACGGTTCTGCATCTCAAGAAGTCTTTTCGAAATCGACTTTTTCATTTCCGCATAGTGCTGTATATTATAAGAGAGGAAATGTAACATCAGTTTCGACTTCTCGGTGAATCCTTTTGGGGTTAAATAGTAGGCAATCCTTCGCGGTGGAAACCCTTTCAACCGGATCACCCCCCTTCTGGCCATCCGTTTGATACAGGCGTTGGTTACTCCCAATGCGATTCCGAACTTATTGGAGAGCTCTCTCTGGGAAACTTTGGGGTTCTGTTCAATCTCCTTCAGAAACTGGAGATCGCGCATTCGTTCAGAAGGCTTAAAAAGGTGATTTGGGAGACTATTGTTCATTTTATGAACAATAATAACCCAAAAATATCCTTTGTCAAGGAATTTTTTAAAACCTCCTTGGATCGCTTAAAATTAATTTAAACACGGAATGACAGGGAAAATAGAAATTAAAACCACTTGAAGGCTTAATTTTGAACCAAATAGATCTGTATTTTCTCGGTCGCTCGCTTTCCTTTTATCTCCTGGAGCAGAACCAACCCTGAACGTTTCCAATTTCCCATAAACCCCGGGCAATCTTGTTCGATAGTAGAAGGATCGGTCACTATTAGTCGGACCTTCTTTTCCTGAATTGTTGAGGTTGTTTTTTCCCATGAATCCGGTAACTGTAAAAACTCGGCTTCCGCGTAGAATGCTATCCGAAAATATTTTTGGGGACCCATGACCACCGAACCCTGGTGGCCTTCTTCTCTGAGCCAGAGCCCCGCTTCTTTTTGAAGGAGTTTTCCTCCACTTGTAGAAGGAATTCCCTGGATGAGAAATGCTACTGCGAGTAAAATGGTCATAACGTGGGGAAGATATTGTCTTAACTTGTCATATCTTCCTGTAAGATGATGAAACCTGCGAGGGGCCGCTTCGGATATAAAATTCAATCCATGCCCTGCAAAAAAGAGAGTTGGCAAAACCAGGGTGATGCCGTGCCGGGTACTGAAATAATAAAGTTGCCTGGCATATAATACGGACATTATAAATAAGCCTCCGAAAACAAACAAAAGAAACCCATCGTTGGATTGAAATCCCTCTTTCTTTCTCTTCCAAAATCCCAATAAAATAAATAAAAAAAGCAAGTTCGAAGATTTGACAAATTTATAAATGACCTCTGAGATAGCAAGGAGAATTCGGTGTCGGCTTCCCAATTCAAGAGAGTCCTTAGAAATGTTGGGTAACGAATGATAGTTCTTCTCTCCCATTGCATGAATAGGATCTCGCGGCTTCAGGATTTCAAGAGTATGGCTCTTGATAAAATTTATCGAAAAGGATGTCATTTCTTCGAATGCAAACGCTTTACGGCTCGACTCACCCTTTAATGAAAAGAATCCAATCGAGATGAGAAGAGGAAAAAGAAGGGTGAACAGAGATAGGTTCCATATCTTTTTTCTAACTGAAATCTCCTTTTTTCTTCTGGCCGCTGTATAAACTACAAGGATAAGCCAAACAATGAAACCTTCGACACGGGTCAAAGCCCCTAATCCTGCAGTGATACTCCCAAAACCAAAACATACTGATCGGTGACTCCGGATTCCCTCCCAAATCAACCAGAAGGTAATGGCCATGAAAAACCATAACAGGGGATCTCTCAATACCTGGCTGTCATATTCCAAGAAATTAGGTAGAGTTAGATAAAAGATTGCGGATAACCAGCCTATCTTTTCATCAAACAGGCTCCTGCCCAGAAGAAATACAGGGATGACGGTGAGTGTCCCTGCGGCAAGAGAAATGATCCGTCCGCTTAGTTCCCAATCTCCAAAAAACTTCTGCGCCAAATAAATTAGAAACGGATAAAAATTAAAATAACTTCCCGCAACTCCGGTATACCCCCCCTCTGAAAACAACTTGGCCATTTTTATCCAGAGCACGCCATCCAGCGGCAGGATTTGGGGTTGGATAAAAAAGATAATTCTCGTAAGGAGTGAAACAGCAACAAGAACTATCAATTTGAGATAAAGAGGCATTTTGATCATTTCAGGACATGTTCTGATGTTTCATCATCTGGAGGCTTGTCATAATTCGAATTATCTTCTCCCCTGTCCTTCCATCTCCGAATAAACCCATGCTATCTTTTAAAAATTTCTTTCCCCCTAAACTTTTTACTCCTCGAATAATTTTATCTGTTTCTGCCCCCGCCAGCACATTCCATCCTCTTCGGACAGTCTCAACCCATTCGGTCTCTTCTCGTAAAGTAACGCAGGGAACGCCGAACCAGTAGGCTTCTTTCTGGACGCCTCCGGAGTCGGTCAGGATGGCCCTGGCATGCTTTTCCAGCATGAGCATATTGAGGTAAGACACAGGGGCAATGAGCTTAACATGTCGGGCCTCTTTGGAAAGACGATGAACGCTGATCATCTTCTTGGTCCGGGGATGAAGGGGAAGGATGACAGGATATTTTTTCCCGATTTCGTTGAGGGCTTTTAATATGGATTTAAGCCTTTTGGGATCGTCGGTGTTTTCGGCACGGTGGAGGGTAGCTAAATAATAGTTCGGAGTTCGGAGTTGGGAGTTCGGAGTTAAAAGGCTTAAATCTTTAAGAATTGTCGATTTCTGTTCAGCTAACTTGGAATAGTAAAGGATCGAATCGTACATGACATCGCCTACGTTTTTCACAATCTTTCCTTTACCATTTCTGACTCCCTCTTTTAATAGATTTTGAATGGCTTGAGCAGTGGGACAAAAGAGATAAGTGGAGAGATGGTCAGTGAGGAGGCGGTTGACCTCTTCCGGCATCCTGTGGTTATAACTCCTCAATCCAGCCTCCACATGGGCGACCGGAATATTCAGCTTGGCACTGGCCAACGCCCCTGCCAGGGTCGAGTTCGTATCGCCATAAACAAGAACCACTCCTGGTCTCTCCTTTTGAAGAACGGTCTCAGTTCTTTCAAGTATGACCCCTGTCTGTTTCCCATGGGAACCCGACCCTACCCCCAGATGGTAATGCGGCCTCGGAAGCCCAAGCTCTTCAAAAAAAACTCGATCCATCAGGTAATCGTAGTGTTGACCTGTATGGACCAATATTTCTTGGATCTTTCTCTTCTTCTCGTTGGATAATTGAATGGCCCGGCTGACCGTAGCCGCTTTAATAAATTGGGGTCTTGCACCAACGATGGTAACCATCTTAAAAAAGGGGGACAGGCTACTTTTTTTATTACTTAGCATAAATTTTCCTTGGCCTTCCAATTGGCCAAATTGT
>Ga0194125_10004264_pt1 | contig 22413 bp, 23 predicted proteins | sample TA2KigC250mmetaG_FD_148626 | JGI IMG/M metagenome (GOLD analysis project Ga0194125, IMG submission 148626) | Freshwater microbial communities from Lake Tanganyika, Tanzania - TA2015034 Kigoma Deep Cast 250m | ecosystem: Environmental > Aquatic > Freshwater > Lake | place: Tanzania: Lake... | reverse complement strand
GCTGATCACCTCGAATCACGACGCCCACATGTCCACGCGGAACACGGTGTGCTGCATGGGCCAGGGCCAGGCCGCCGGCACGGCCGCGGCGCTGTGCGCCGTCAAAGGCCGCGGCACGCGCGAATTGCCTTATGCCGAGCTGCGCCGGGTCCTCGAGCAGAACGATGTGTACTTCGAATCCTGAGGATCTCGCATGAAGCCAACCAGAGGCGTTCTCTGCGCTGTGATGCTCGCCGGCGTGCTGGCTGCCGCCGAGAGCCAGGCCGTGAGCTACCGCGTCCCGGAGGATTCTCCGCTCACGGCGGATCCGTCCTCCCCGCACTGGAAGGGTGTTCGCGGGGTGGTCTTCGAACACGGGCGGTACGGCGAGAGCATTCCGCGGCACCGCACGGAGGTCCGCTCGCTCTGGACCGGCCGGAACCTGTATTTCCTGTTCACCTGCTCGTACGACAACCTTTATCTGAAGCCGGGCGAGCCTGCCGCGGGTGAAACCAATCAGCTTTGGAACTGGGACGTGGCCGAGGTGTTCATCGGCTCGGACTTCGACAACATCCGCCGCTACAAGGAGTTTGAGGTGTCGCCGCGCGGCGAGTGGATCGATCTGGCGATCGAGCTGGATCCCGGCGGGAAGCACCACATCGACTGGCAGTGGAACTCCGGGTTCGCCACCCGGACCCGCATCGAGGAGCAGCGCAAGATCTGGCACGTCGAGATGCGCATTCCCATCGTCAGCCTGGCGGCGTGGACGCCCGAGCCGGGGCGCACCTTCCGCGTCAACTTCTATCGCATTCAGGGACAGCCGCGGCGGTTCCTGTGCTGGCAGCCCGTGCACCAGAACTGGTTCCACCAGCCCGAGGCCTTCGGAACACTGGTGCTGGCCAAGGAGGATCAATGATTCCAGCGGGCCTGAAGCGGCGTGATTTTCTCTCGCAGGCGGCGGCAACGGCCCGGCCCGCGCTTGCCTGCTTCACGCTACTGGCCGGCGCGCTGGGCGCTCAAACCGTCGAGCGGCCGGTGCGTGCGGTCACTGATCCCGGCGTAGTCACCACGCGCCAGACCATCACCCCGGCGGGCGTGCCGACGGTCTTCCAGGGCCGCGTCTACGGCGTGGCCTTCGGCCAGGATGCATCCTCGCTGTGGGTGCTGCACGTCAGCCAGTTGTACCAGCTTGCCTGGCGGGAGAACCGCGTGCTCTCGAGCGTGCCTCACCGCGCCACTCCGGGTCTACAGGCCATCCGCTACGATGCCGCTTCGGGTGCGGCTCTGCTGGCGGCGGCGCGGAGAGGGCAGGGACAGCCGCCGCGCGTGCTGCTGGCGCGGCAGTCCGCGGAGGCCCTCGCTGAAGTCGCCACCGGACTGGGAGAGCACATCGCCGGAGCGCTGGCCGTGGGCGGAGGCAAAGCCGTCGTCCCGCTGATCTTCAACAACCAGGTCGCGGTCATCGACCTGGCCTCCGGCAAGGTGCTCGGCAAAGCTTCCACCGAGATCGCGCCCTTCGGGGCGGTGGTAAACCAGGCGGGCACGGTGGCCTACGTGTCGAACTGGGGCGGCCGCCGCCCCACGCCGAAAGATCTGACCGCGCCGACCGGCCTCGCGCCTACAGCCGACCAGGTGGTGGTGGACGCGCGCGGAATCGCCTCGACGGGAACGGTCACGCGTCTTGACTTGTCCTCGTTTAGAATCACCCACACCATTCCGGTCGAGCTTCACCCCACCGCGCTGGCCTGGGATGAGGCCGCCGGCCGCCTCTACGTCGCCAACACCAACAAGGATTCCGTTTCGGTCATCGACACCGAGCGGAACCAGGTGCTGCGCACCATTTCCATTCAGCCCTTCGCCGTGCCCGCGCCCGGCATCGCGCCCACCGCCCTGGTTCTCGCGGCGGGAGGCAAGAAGCTGTTTGTGGCTTGCGGCGGCATCAATGCCGTGGCGCAGGTGGACACCGCCTCCGGTCGCATCGACGGCCTGATCCCCACGGCCTGGTATCCCAACGGGCTGGCCCTCAGCCCGGACGGCAACTACCTCGCCGTATCGGCGCTGCTGGGCGCCGGTTCCGGCTGGCGCGACGCGCCGGGCAAGCGCTTCGTACACGCTTATCGCGGCTCGGTGGCCGTCCTGGAACTGCCTGACGCGGCGCAGTTGGCCGCGTACACCACCGCGGTGTCGGAGAACAATCACCTGCCGCTGACCGCCGTGGCCGCGCCGTCGGGAGAGGCCGTGGCGCCCAAGGCGATTCCGGCCCGCTCCGGCGATCCTTCCTTCATCGAGCACGTCGTTTACATCATCAAGGAGAACCGCACCTACGACCAGGTGTTCGGCGATCTGCCCAAGGGCAACGGGGATCCCACGCTGGTCATGTTCGGCGCGGACGTAACTCCCAATCATCGCCGGCTCGCCGATCAGTTCGTGCTGCTCGACAATTTCTACGCCACCGGGGGCAACTCCGGCGACGGGCACCAGTGGCTGACCCAGGCCAACGAAACGGCCTACTGCCTGTGGCCCGGATACCAGGGGCGCAGCTATCCTTTCGATGGCACCGATCCCATCGCCTACTCCTCGAGCGGCTTCCTGTGGGACTACGTCCTGGCCCGCGGCAAGACGGTGCGCGTCTACGGCGAGTTCGCCGGACGCCTGCCCGAGCCCGGCCAGCAGCGCATCGAGCTGCTCAAGCAGTGGGCCGCCGGGGCGGACTTTACCACGCGGTGGAACATCACCGCTCCGCTGGCCTCGCTCAACAAGGTGCTGGCGAAGAACTACCCGCCTTACTCGAACGCCGTGCCGGACGTGGCGCGTGCGCAGATATTCCTCAGGGATCTGGCGCGGTGGGAGCGCGAGGGCGGGATGCCCCACCTGATCATCATGCTGCTCAACTGCGACCACACCTTCGGCACGTCGCCCGGTCTCTCCACTCCCTCGGCCATGGTGGCCGACAACGACCTGGCGCTCGGCCAGGTGGTCGAGGGGCTTTCCCGCTCGAAGTTCTGGCCCAAGATGGCCATCTTCGTGGTCGAGGACGACGCCCAGAACGGCGTGGATCACGTGGACGGCCACCGCACCGTGGCCCTGGCCGTCAGTCCCTATACCCGGCGCGGCCACGTCGATTCCACGTTCTACTCGAACCAGAGCATGCTGAAGACCATCGAGCTGATTCTGGGCTTGCCCACCATGTCCTTGTTCGATCTGATCGCGCACGACATGCGCGCCAGCTTCACCGACACGCCGGAGCTGACGCCCTATTCGCACGTGGTTCCGAAGCAGGACCTATTCGTGCTGAATCCCCCGGCGAGCGCCCTGCGCGGCGAGGCACGGCGGGCAGCCCTGGCCTCGGCGCGAATGCGCTGGGAGGTGCCGGACGCCGCGCCATCGGAAGCGCTGAACCGCATCCTGTGGCACGCCACGCGCGGCTGGAACACTCCCTACCCCGGCGTGCGGCGCGCCGTGTTCGCGCCCCTGGCGCTGGAGACCGAGGACGACGAGCGCGACTAGCAGGCTGCTGAAAAAGCGCTCGGCGGGGGAGCACAAGCTAAAGCTTATGCCACGTGCCCACGTGGGGCATGCTTCAGCTTGCCCGACGGTCTTTTCAGCAGCCTCCTAACGCCCCTCGCCGGGCGGCGGCAGCGGGCTGCGGCAGCCCGTGCGCTCCACCGTGTAGATGGCCCCGGTGATCTTCCAGCCGCTCTCGGTTTTCACCAGGTGGAAAGCGTCCACGCCGCAGTGCGAGAAGCGCCCGTCGCGGTGAAAGTCGTACGGCGTCCACACCGCGGCCAGCGCGCCGTGGATGGTTACCCGCGGATCCCACATCCGCTCGAGCAGCTTCTCCTTGCCTTTGGGCAACCCGTCGAGGAACTCGGTGAACGACCGCGCGGTGATAACCTGTTTGCCGTCCTTCTCCGAGAGCACCACGAAGCGGCCCTCGGGCAGGAACAGATCCCGCGCCGCGACGGGGTCGCGGGACGCCAGGATGTCGAAAAACCGCTGCACCACGGCGAGCACGGCCTGCTCTTCGTGTGCGTCCGTGGCGGCGCCCGCGGCCGCTTCCAGCACCAGGCGAACCGTCTGGCCGGCGCCCACTGAGACCTGGACTCCGGCCAGCAGGTCCCAACCCACGCAGGTCTGGGGACGCCCGTCCACGCGCAGCGAGTACAGGCGCTCCGGATCGACCGTGAACCATTCCGGCCACTCGTTCAGCCGCGGGTAGTTGCGCTCCATGCGCCAGTGCTCGCGGTGACGGGCGCCATCGAAGCGAACGCGTCCCCGCCAGGGCGTCTCCGCCGCCAGGTGCAGCGTCAGCCGGCCCGGCTCGAGTTCCGCTCCCAGCCGGACCCCGCGCTCCCACGGCGCCAGCCAGGTCCCTTGCGTCTTCCACAGCACATACATCAGCGCGGTGCGGATGAAGTTGCCGTCGCCGTACCAGTCCTCGACGATGCCATCAGGCCGCACCCGGGCAAGGAACTTCTCGACCGCGCCGTCGATGGCCGCGGCGGTCTCGTCGCCCGGCAGCCGGTTCAGCAGCACCAGCGCGCCCTCGATCGAATCGGAGTACGCGTTGGCGCCGTAGTTGCGCCCGGAGCCGGATTCGTCGAACAGGTACTCGGGCCGGCTGGTGACGGCGGCGATGGCCCGCTCCACCGCCTGCTTGTACTGGATGTCCCCGGAAATCAGGTACGCGGTGTAGACGGCGTTGAACATGTAGCCCCAGCAGTGTGCGTGGCGCGCGTCGAGTACCTTGCCGGTCTCCACATCGATGCGGCTGACCCACACGCCGTCCGCGTTGCGCCCCACTTCGAGCAGCCGGTCGATCATCCGCAGAAACGGCTCGCGGTATCGCCGCGCTTTGTCAGGCCGCTTGGTCTCCGCCAGCATGATCGCTTCCGAAAGCCCGCCCACGATCTCGTTGCCGTGATCGGCCAGCACGAAGACGGGCTTGAGCGCCCGGTGCGTTGCGAAGTCCCACTCGTGGGCGGGAAGGTAGCCGGTGGTGGGCAACATGTCGAGCAGATAGTAGTCCGCCAGCGCCAGTGCCGCGTTCAGGAAGTCCACGCGACCGGTCTTCCACGCCAGGCGCGACCACACTTGCAGCATGTTGCCGTTGACTTCGGAGCTGCGCGCCGGCAGCCGCCCGCGGGGCGTCTCGTAGGGCGCGTGGCGCAGGATGTCCTCGGCGATCCCCACCAGCCGGTGATACCAGGGCGTCTCGCCCAGCAGCTCGACCAGGGGCAGCAGGCCGTCCTTGGCGTACTCGCTCGAGGCGAAGATGATCCGGTCGGTGTCGGGGGCGGCGGAGACGAAGCCCCGGCCGCCGGGCTGGAGGTCGTCCGAGAGACGGCCCCGGCGGCGCGTCAGCAGGTATTCCTGGCGCAATATGCGCGGCATGGCGTTATCGTACAGCGCCGGCTCGGTGTAGCGCGAGCAGATCGCCAGGAACGGATAGAGATCCGCCGCCGAGTCGCGCACCACCCAGTTGGGGTCCTTGCCGGTGCGGGGCAGCAGGCCGGTCACCGGATCGACGCGCTTCATCCAGGCGTGCATCACGCGATCCGCCTGCCACAAGGCCGCGGATGCCTGGCGCGCGTGGCGCGCTGCATGGTCGGCGGGTTGCGCCGCCAGGGGCGCACACAGAACCAGGGCCAGAAAGACCCGCTTCATGACTTTCCTCCTTCCCATGGCCGGAAGACATGCTGGTGACGGGGCAGGTCCACGCGGCGGCCGCGGAACGTGACGCCCTCCAGTTCCAGCCGCATGCGCTGCTCCATGGCCGCCGTGCCGCGGAGCTTGATCCGGCCGCCCGCGCCCAGCACGCGCTGCCAGGGCAGCACGTCGCCCTCACTGCGCAGAATGCGCACCACCAGGCGGTGATACAGCGGGTAGCCTGCCGCCGCGGCCACCTGGCCGTAGGTGGCCACCTTGCCCTTGGGAATCGAACGTATGGCGCGCCGGATGGCGGCGTCGCGGGCGTCCGAGGGCTTCATCCCTTCGCGCTGAATGCGCCGCAGCAGCTTGGCATCCGGCTTCGGGCGGGACATGGTTCCTTCCAGGCTCCCGCATGGGACCGGCTCCTGGCAAGCTCGGCGAGGGGGCGATTTGGGCCGCAGCCAAGCGGGGCACTCAACGCACCTATGTGTTACAATGCATGCAGTGGACACGACCATTCGCAATATCGACCCCGCCGCCTACCGGGCACTGAAGGCCAGGGCTGCCCTCTGCGGCCAGACCATCGGCGAGGCATTCAACGAAGCCGTCCGCGCCTACCTTGGCCGCCCAGCTCCCCCCGGCAAGCCGACTAGTCTGCGCGCGCTCGCGCCAGAACCGTACCCGGAAGGCAATGAGCGGCTGAGCGAGGAGATCGACCGGGTAGTCTACGGTTCCTGAGGGGGGCACACGGTGATCGTCATAGATTCCAGCTTTCTGGTCGGCTGGCACAACCAGCGGGATGTGCATCACGAGGCGGCGCGGCGGGCCATGGGGCGCTTCATGGCGGGCGAGTGGGGCCGCGGCCTACTGCTCGAATACGTGTTCCTGGAGGTGGTGACGGTCCTCCTGGCGCGCCGGGGATTGGAAGTAGCCCGCTCCGTCGCGCGGCTACTGCTCGAGGCCGAAGAGCTCGAATTCGTGCCCTGCTCAGACTTCTTCCTTGAGAGCCTGGAGACCTTCCGCAACCAGGTGGGAACCGCCCTCAGTTTCGCCGACTCCGCCATCGTGACCGTGGCGCGCGCCCGAGCTCAGAGTCTGGTGGCCACCTTCGACCACGGCTTCCGCGGCCTGCCAGGAATCACCGTGATTCCGGCGTGAGCGCAGCCCCCGCTACACCTCGGGGACCACCTGGAAGGCCAGGAGGCGGCCCAGGCGGTGGATGTCTTCGGTGTGGTCGCCGTAGAAGACCACCCGGTGCAGGCGGCCGCGCGTGTGGAGCCCTGCTATCCCTCGGGAGCGAGGACCACCGCCTCCGCCCAGCGGACTACGGCCTCGGCAGTGGACAGCGCCTCGCGGTAGTCCTCCTCGGTCGTCTCCCTGGACAAGCCTGGGTAACGCACCTCCAGGGCATAGGGTGTCAGAGTCCCAGCCTTGGCCACCTCGTCGGGGACCGGAACACCCGCCCGCCGCAGAAGCTCGAGGAGCCGATCGAGATTGTGGGTGAACGGGAAGGCCTGCCCGCGCCGCACAAACACCGCCTTGATGGCCTTCTCAGCAGCCTGCTGGGCCGAATAGCAGAGGTCCTCGAAGAGCACCTCGGGGCCGCTCTGTTGGGCGTGCGCCAGGGCGCTCCGGGCGCGGGCGAGCCATTCGCGCGGATCGTCCGCGTCATAGCGAGGCCTTGTCATAGATGACCTTTCCATCGCGGGTTGCGGGATGGAACACGAGGCAGAAACTGTCCTTGTAGCGCTCGACCTCAGCCGGCGTGGCCACGACGATATCGGTGTCCCGGTCGAGGTCCGCCAGAACACGGTATAGGTCGGCCGTCACCCGGCGACTGTCGTAATCGCCGTCCTTGACCACGAGCAGGTCAAGGTCGCTATCCGGCCTCACTTCGCCGCGGGCGGCAGACCCGAACAGGACGATCCGCTCCGGCTCCGCCACGGACACGACCCGGCGAACGACCTCCTCCAGCAGTCCAGCCGGGAGCTGAAGCTGCGCCTCGCGGATCTGATCGAGAACGGTCACACTCCCATTCTCCCTCACACCTCGGGCACTACTTGGAAGGCCAGGAGGCGGCCCAGGCGGTTGATGTCTTCGGTGTGGTCGCCGTAGAAGACCACGCGGTGGAGCAGGTCGCGGGTGCCCACGCGCGGGTTGTTGCCGGCTATGGGCGCCGCCCACACGTCCAGGAACTTGCGCGCGTTGGCCACCCGGGTGCGAATCTTGGTGCGGCAGCCACGCTCGTCGTCCACGTTGCCGGTGGCCTCGCCCGTGGAAACCACGAACTTACCGGGTCCCCAGAACCTAGCCACTGTCACCGGCCCGGCGGGCGGCAGCAGCACCTGCATGGAGACGCCCTTATGGTCCTCCAGGTGCGAGCGCACCATGAACGGCGAAGTTGGCCCGCCGACGCCCTGCATGGCCGTGGCCGACACGCAGTGCGCGTGGATGACCTCGTTGCGCCCGGTGTCGAACACCGGGTCGGAGACGAAGCCCGGCTTGCCGGAGAAGGAGGTCACCAGCAGCTGGGTCATGGTGGAGTCCAGGTCGCACTCGCACACGCCGTACAGGCCCGCGTCGTTCAGCTTGGAGAACGACACGCACGGGTAGGCGGGCAGCTCCTTGCGTCCGAAGCCGCCCAGGCAGTCGATGGCGATGGCGTTGGCTTTCTCCCGGCCGAGCAACTCCTGGATGGCCAGGTGCAGCCTGAAGGAATCGACGATCTCCTCGCGGGTCGGCTCGACCACCCGCGAGGCCAGACGGATGAAGGCGTCCGCGCCCTGGCGCGCCTTGGCGGCGTCCACGGCGTCGTAGATGGCCTTGAGGTCCAGGTAGGCGGGGTATCCGAAGGCCGTACCGAACTGCTTGGTAAAGGCTTCTCCGGAGGGCCGCGAGGTCGGCGGCGCCATGAGCAGCACCTTGCTGTGCCGCAGGTGATGAATGGTGCGGAACAGCTTCACGTACCCGTCCAGCTCGGCGAAATCGCTCGAGGCCAGCACCTCAGCGGGACGGCCCTGCTGGGCGAAGACGGTCTGGTGCGTCCAGTCGTGCCCGGAGTAGGGCTGCGCGAACAGCAGCACCGGGCGGCGGGCCTCGAACAACTTATCGAGCGTACTCAGCACGCCGTGCGCAAGGTTGAAGGCCAGGATGACGTCCGCCTCGGCCGCGCCGGCGATGGTGGCGGCCAGATCCCCGCCCGGCTGGAGCAGCTCGCCCCCGGTGAAGCGGATCTCGCCCGGATAGCGGCGCTCGAGTTCCTTGAGGCGCGCCTCGATTTCGGCCACCTCCTGCTTGAAATCCAGATCGGGACGCGGCCAACTGGCGCGGCGGGTGGCCAAGTACACGCGGCGTACCACCGCGGGCCCGTTCCACGGTGCGCTCTCGGCGCTTTGCCCGGCGGCCTCCAGCCAGGGCAGGGCCAGGCCAGCGGCCGAGGACAGGACAAATCGGCGACGGCTCAGGTAGGTGACGCTCGACATGGCCTCATTATGCCCTAAGATCCCCCGGGAAGCTACGCCGAATGCGCAGCCCCGGTGTCGCGAGGGTGTAAGATGGTCCTCACCTATGACCTTTGCGTGCCTTTCCTGGCCGGCCTGCGCGCCCCTGCTGCTGCTGGCAGTGCTGCCCGCCGCCCCGCAATCCACTGATGGCCGTTTCCTGCGCCTGCACTGGTTTGAGCACGGCCTCGAACATGGCAACCCCGTCTCCAACCGCCGCTTCCGGGTCAACGCGCCGGAGGCCGTCCTGCACCCCTCCTTCGGGAAACGCTCGGAAACCAGGTCCAGCGGCATGCTGCAAATTTTCACGGAGGAGGACTTGAGCCTGATTGACGGCGCGGAGTTGTACCTCGAACTCTGGGGCGGCCACCCCGGCACCGCCAACAAGCGCGTCACGCTGAACGGCCGCAGCACCTACCCGCTGCCCGAGGTGGGCACCGCCCAGCGCCATTGCACGCATGAGTACCCGGTCGTGCCACTCAAGATCACCGACCTGGTCAACGGCTACAACGCCCTCCAGTTCGCCTGTGACCAGGGCAGTTCCTTCTGGGGTCATTTCATCGTGGATAACGCCTGCCTGCGCGCGGTTCTCAAGAAGGATCACCCCGAGCTGGTGAAGGCCGGCCTGACTGGATTCCAGGCTGCCGTGCGAGCCGTGCCCGCGGGACCGGACAGGTTCACGGTGTCGCTGGCCGCTTCGCAGCCGGAGGCCGTGGCGGCGGTGGACTTCCAGGCTTTCTACACCGGCTATGACGAAAACGGCGACACCGAGAGTAGCGGCTGGCACGGTTTCACCAAGGAGCGCCGCCCGGTGGCGTTCCTGGGCAGTGCCACGCCACCGCCGTTCCAGGTAACCTGGGACACTTCCATGCTGCCGGCGCAGAAGGGGGTTCTGGTGCGGGCCGTGGTGCACATGCGCGGCCCGCGCAACCTGGTCTACGCCACCCCGGCCAGCGAGGGGCTGGAGATCCCGTCCCGCGCCGGCCGCGACGTCCGGCTCTACCTGTCGCGGGATCTGCCGCCCGCTTTCATTTCAAGGATTAAGCGCCGCCCGGCCTGCACCATCGATCTGGACGTCGAACCTTCGCGCATCGAGCGCGCCGAGCTGCACGTGGTAACCTGGGACGGCGGACGCGGCACGATCAAGGACTACTTCACCCTGAACGGCGTGGCCTTCCCGGTGGCCGAGCAGGGCAAGCACGACGTCATCTACAGCCGCCTGCCGGTGGATCCCAAGATGCTGCGCCGCGGCCCCAACCGCATCGAGCTGTATTCGGACACCGAGCACCACGGCATCGAGATCCTGCTGCCAGGTCCGGGCCTGATGATCCGCGCGCGCCAGTAGCGCAGGCCTACGCTCCCAGCCCCACCAGGGTGATGCCCAGCAGGATCAACGCCAGTCCGATGATCTTGTTGCGGGTGATGGCCTCACCGAAGAACAGCCGCGACCACAGCAGCGTCCAGACGTAGCCCAGCGACACCATGGGGTAGAGCACGCTCAGCTCCCCGCGCTTCACCCCCAGGATGTAGAAGTAGGAGGAACCCAGAAACAGCGCCACGCCCGCCGCCAGGCGATAGTTGAGCACCAGGTAGCGCAGGCCCCGATGGAGCTTGCCCGAGCCGGCCTTCAGGAAAACCGACCCAAACGAGCCGATCAGCGAGGCCGCCAGCACCAGGGCCATCGAAGAGAACGGGGTTCTCACCGCTTCCCGTTCCTTCCCAGTATGGCCACACCCAGGATGATGGTCAGCAGGCCCGCAACGCGGACCGGGCCGAGCGAATCGCCGAACAGAACCACCGACAGCCCCGCCACCCAGACGTAGGTGAGGGCGATGATGGGATACAGGATGGAGAGCTCACCGTGCTGCAAGGCAAACACGAACAGCACGGTCATCATCCCGTAAAGCGCGTAGCCGAAGAACAGGGCCGGGGTCAGCAGCATGTCCAGCGGGCTCTTGCTGGGACCCAGCGTGTGGGCGCCGAGTTTCATCAGGATCTGGCCGGCGGCGCCCAGCACAGTGCAGCCCAGCATCAGCAAGATCGACCTGCGCCGCGCCGCGGCGGTAGTGGTTTCGTTCACCTCACCTCCTGCTCGTTACATGATAACCGGCCCGACCGGGGACAAGCCGGGAGGCTTATCCTACCGGCGCGGCCAGGGGTAGGCGCTGCTGCCGGCGCCGGGATCGAACGGCCCTTCCGGCAGCGTCTTCTGCCAGGCCAGCGCCGTCTTAGCCAGACGCTCCACGATCTGCGGGCGATCCGGCGCGAGGTTGTGCAGTTCCGACGGGTCGCGCGGGATGTCATACAGTTCCACCCGGCTGCGGTCGGGATTGAGCAGGAGTTTCCAGTCGCCGTCGCGGATGGCCAGAATGGGGCTGCGGTGTAGCGTATGGCCGGCGATGCGGAAGCGCCACTCCCATAGGACCGGCTTGGTGCGCGGGCGCGGCTGGCCCAGCAGGATGCCGCTGACATCTTCCCCGTCGGGTTTCCACTCCGCCGGCACGCTGCCGCCGGCCAGCTTCGCCAGGGTGGGCAGGAAGTCCACACCGGTCCACACCGAGGCGTCATCGACGCGTCCGGGGCGGATGCGCGCGGGCCAGCGCGCCAGCAGAGGCACGCGCACGCCGCCTTCGTACAAGCTGCGCTTGCGCCCGCGGAAAGGGCCCGCCGTGCCGGCCCCGCTGTGGCTGGCGTTGCGGATCTCCATGTCCTCGGGGCCGTTGTCGGAAGAGAACAGCACCAGCGTGTTCTCCGCCACTCCCAGTTCGTCCAGCCGCGCCAGCAGCCGGCCGACGGCCTGGTCGATCGCTCCCACCGAGGCGTAGAAGATCTGCGTGGCGCCTTTGTGCGGCACGCCGCCGGCCGGAGCGTAGCGCTCGTAGAGTTTCAGTTGCTCCTCGGTGGGATCCAGCGTGGCGTGCGGCAGCAGCGTCCAGGCATTGACGTAGAACGGCCGGTTACGGTTCCGCTCGACGAAGCGGATGGCCTCATCGACGATCAGCTCGGTAGAGCGCGCGCGGAAGAAGCGGTCGCGCTGGTCCCAGGAAGGCCCGTTGGCGTTGACCGTGCGGTGTTCCTGGAAACCGTAGGCGCTGGGTTCGGGCGCGCCCTCCCCGCTGCCCAAGTGCCACTTGCCGAAATGCGCGGTGGCGTAGCCGGCTTGCTGAAGCAGCCGGGGCAGGGTGCCCACGGCGGGGTCGAGCCAGTCGGGCATGCCGCGCGCCTCGTTCAGCTTGTGCTCCGCGAAGTGGCCGTGCACCCGGTGACGCGCCGGGAAGTGGCCGGTCATGAAGGCGCTGCGCGTGGGCGAGCACACTGAGCCGTTCACGTAGAACTGCGTGAACTGCGTGCCTTGCCGCGCCAGGCGGTCCAGGTTTGGGGTGCGTATGTGCTGGTGCCCGTAGCAGCCCAGGTCGCCCCAGCCGAGATCGTCGGCCAGGATGAAGATGATGTTGGGCGGGCGGCCCTGGGCGAGAGCCGGCGCCACCCCGCCGGCCAGTGCGGGCAGGAACCGCCGTCGTGTGAGCATGGGTCCATGGTAGCCCAAGTGCCCCAAACGCAGATCACATATACTTGCCGGTAGCTCAGGAGCACTTTAGATGCACACGCCGATGCGCATACCAACGTTGCTGCTGGCGGGCGGGTTGCTCGGCTTGGCCCAGCAGCCGTTTTCGCTGAGTCTCGTGCAGGTCACCTCGGATCATTCCTCGACGCCCGTGCTGTACGCCGTCTCGAACGCCATCTATCGCAGCAGCGACTGGGGCGCCACCTGGACGCCGGTGTATGTGCTGGAGGCCGGGCTGCCGCAGCCTGCGGTGAACGAGTTGGTGGTAGACCCGTCTCATCCGCCGACCCTGTACCTGGCGACTACGCTCGCCTCGGGCGGTGTGTGGAAGAGCGGCGACGGCGGCGCGAGCTGGCGCCGCGCGAACAGCGGGCTGCCCACGGGCACGGGGGAGGTCGCGCGGCTGTTCGCCACGCCGTTGCCCGCGGCGCTCTACGCCCAGATCGGCAACCAGCTCTACAAGAGCACCGACGGCGCGGCGTCCTGGAAGCTGCAAAGCACCCTGCCGGCCGGCGGCAAGCTGGTGGTCGCGCCGAGCCTTCCCGCGACCATGTTTTTCGCCAGAATGCTGAGTATCTACCGCAGTCGTGACGAAGGCGCCAGTTGGCAGTTCATGGCCGAGTTGCGGCCTGCCAGTGAGTGCGACTCGATTACCGCCGTGGGGGTTGATGCGCAGGATCCCACCATGGCTTACGCCCTGCGCTGCGGCTGCACGGTCTCGATCATCCAGGACGGCGTGTTCTACCGTTGAGTGTAGCCGCACGCTCCTCCGGGCTGGCCAATGGCGTCTATAGCGCCACGATACGCATCTCCTCCCGCGCCACGGCCAACTCGGAGGTGAGCATCCCGGTACGGCTCAGCGTCGCGCCGCGGCCCGCCGGCTTGCCTGAGTATCGCATCAGCAACTGGGCCGGCGACGGCCGCTATGGCGTCGGCGGAGACAACCGCGCCGGGACCGCCAGCATGCTAGCCGGGCCTACCGGCATTGCCGTGGACCAGTCCGGCAACCTCTGGATCGCCGATACCGGCAACCAGCGCGTGCGCCTGGTGCTTCCGGACGGCGCCATCCACACCGTTGCTGGCACCGGCGAGAAAGGTTACTCCGGCGACGACGGCGACCCCACCTTGGCCAAGCTCAGCGATCCGGCCGATGTAGCCGTGGATGCGATAGGCGTGGCCTACATCGCCGACCGCGGCAACAACCGCATCCGAAAACTCGAGCCGTTCGCGGCCAATGCGCCGCGCATCACCGCCGTGGTCAACGGCGCCGGCGGCCAGCCCGAGATCTCCCCGGGAAGCTGGTTCGCCGTCACCGGCGCCAACCTGGCGCCCTCCACCCGCACCTGGCGGGACGATGAGATCGTCGCGAGCGCGCTGCCTCGGCAGTTGGACGGCGTGCGCGTCCTGATCAACGGCCTGGAAGCCTACGTCTGGTACATCAGCCCGGTGCAGGTGAACGCCATTGCCCCGGACGGTCTCCCCGAAGGGACGGTCTCCGTCCAGGTGGTCCGGGACACCGTCCAGAGCAGCGCGTTCGCCGCCACGGCGCGCCGCCTCTCGCCGGCTCTGTTCGTGATGCTGGCGCCCGCCTACGCCGCGGCCAGGCATCACCCCGACTACCACCTGGTGGCGCGCCCCGACCAGTTTCCCGGCTGCGGTGATCCAATCGATTGCCCGCCCCGCGAGGCCGCGCCTGGCGGGATCGTTCTCCTCTATGGCACCGGTTTCGGTCCGGTCGAGCCGCCTGTTCCCGCGGGGCGGCTGGTGGACACGCCCGGCATCGTGAGCGGCAAGCTGCGCGTGCGTTTCGGCGCGACCTGGGTGGACGCTCTCGGCGGCCTCGCCAGTCCGGGCCTCTATCAGATCGCCGCGCAAGTGCCCGAGGCCACCCCCGACGGCGACGTCGAGGTGGTCACCGAGGTGGACGGGAAGGCGTCGCCGCCGGTCAGGATCCCGGTCCGCCGGCCCCAGTAACGGGTATCATGTCGCCATGGACGAACTTTTCTCCGTGAAAGACCAGGTCATCCACGTCTCCGGGGGCTCGCGCGGCATCGGCCGGGCCATCGCCGATGCCTGTCACCAGGCCGGGGCGCGCGTGGTCATCAGCGCGCGCACGCAGGCGACGCTGGAAGCCAGCGGCCTGCCCTACGAAGTCTGCGACATCGCCGAACCCGCCCAGATCGAGCGCGCCACCGCCGCGATCGTCCAGCGCTTCGGCCGCCTGGACGTGCTCTTCAACGTGGCCGCCATCAACTTCCGCCACGCCGCCGAGACTTACCCGCCCGAGAAGGTCGATGACCTGCTGGCGGTCAACGTGCGCGGCAACTTCCTGCTGGCCAGCGCCTCCGCCCGCGTGATGATCGAACAGCGCCGCGGCAAGATCATCAACTTCGGCAGCTTCCAGGGCCACATGAGCCTGGCCGGGGTGGCGGTGTACGGCGGCACCAAGGGTTTCATTGAAACCATGACCCGGGCGCTGGCCGTCGAGTGGGCCGCCTGCAACGTGCAAGTCAACGCCATCGCCCCCGGCTTCATCCAGACCGACTTCAATAAGCCCCTCTGGCAGGACCCCCAGATTCACGATTTCGCCGTGGCGCGCACCCCCGCGGGCCGCTGGGGCACTCCCGCCGACATCGTGGGCACGGCGCTGTTCCTGGCCAGTCCGGCCAGCGATTACATCACCGGGCAGACGCTCTATGTGGACGGCGGCCTCTCCGCCGGCCAGACCTGGCCGCTGGTGGTGCCCCGTTGAGGAGGCCGAGGGGCCGGAGCGACTAAACTCCCGGGTAGAGCCCGTCGATAGATGGGTAGTGCAGTACTTATCGGGAGGAAGCCATGGCTGTCCAGGTGATTGATGCGCGCGGGCTGAAGTGTCCCCAGCCTCAGTTGAAGATGATGTCGGCGAGCCACTCGATGGCCAAGGGCGACATCCTGGAAGTGATTGCTGATTGCGACACCTTCGAGAACGACGTCCGCGCCTGGTGCCAGCGGGCCCGCAAAGCGCTGCTGTGGATCCGCAGCGAAGGCGCTGCCATGCGTTGTCAGGTTCAGATCTGAGGTCCCGCGGAGGGGCCTGGTCCTCCGCCGCCGTTCCAGGCCAGTGGTCCCAGCGCCCGGACCGTCTCCGTCATTTCGCCTACCACCTGGACGAAGCGCTCTCCTTCTCCCGCTGAGACGTAGTCCAGCCGGCAGCGCTCCTCTTCAATCCCGAACTGGCGCAGCAACCGCAGGAGCAGGCGGTGACGCTGGGTGCAGCGGTAATTGCCTTCCTTGTAGTGGCAATCCCCGGCGTGGCACCCCAGGATCAGGACCCCGTCGGCGCCTACTTCAAACGCTCGAAAGATCCACTGAGGCTCAATGCGGCCGGTGCACATCACCCGGACCACGTTCACATTGGGCGGGTAGGCCGACTGGGCGGCGCCCGCCTTGTCCGCCCCCGCGTACGAACACCAGTTGCACAGGAAGCCCACGATCTTGGGCTCGAACGGCGCGACCGGCGACGCTTCGCTCATACCAGCACTCCCTCCATCTCCGCCAGGACCTGCTCGCTGGTGAAGTGATGGCAGCGGATGGCGCCGGCCGGGCAGGCCGCCCCGCAAGTGCCGCAGCCGCGGCACAGTAGCGCGTTCACCTCGGCGCGGCCCTCATCCGCCGTGAAGCTGATGGCCTTGAAGGGGCAGACCGCACCGCACGTTCTGCACCCCGAGCACCGCTCGGCGTTCACCGCCGCCACCACCGGCTCGATCTCCAGTTGCTTGCCCGGCGCCAGCCCGGCCAGGATGTAACCCGCCGCCGCCATGGCCCGGCTGACCGATTCCTGGATGTTCATGGGCGCCTGGCAGGCCCCCGCCAGGTACACGCCTCGCAGCTTGCTCTGGGCCGCGTCCAGCCGCCCGTGCAGCTCCTCGAAGAACCCGAAGCGGTCCAGGGGCACATCCAGGATGGCCGCCAGGCGCCGGGCCTCTTCCGAGGGCGTCATGGCCGGGCAGAGCACCACCAAGCCGGCCCGGAGGGCGCCTTCCGCGCCGGAGGAGTCGTGGTAACGTACCAATCGGTTCCCGTTGGCCCGCTCCACGCTGACCTCGGCCAGCTCGCGGTAACGGATGAGACTCGCCCCTGTTTCCTGGCGCAACTGCTCGTAAAGGGCGAAGTCCTCCTTGCCCGGGGCCACCAGCTCCTTGTAGAGGTGATGGACCGCCGTCCCAGGCAGCTTCTTGCGGATCAGGTGGTTGTACTTGAAGGCATACTGGCAGCACACCCCAGAGCAGTACGGCATGTGCTTTGCATCCAGGCTGCCCACGCAGTGTATGATGGCCACCGCCTGAGGCGGCGTCCCTTCCGGAGTGAGGATCTCGCCTCCCGTGGGGCCGTTGGAGGCCAGCAGGCGCTCGAATTCCGCGCTGGTGTACACCCCGGCCAGGGTCCCATAGCCCAGCGCCGGGAGATTCTTACAGTCGTACAGCGCGGCGCCCACCGCCACCACGATAGCCCCGGCGGCGCGCTCCAACACCCGCTCGCGGTCCTCGAAGTCCACCGCTCCTTCGACCGGACAGGCCTGCTGGCACAGCCGGCAATCCTCGCCCTGGAACCGCAGGCAGGACCCATCGTCCAGGTACGGCTCGTTGGGCAGCGCCCCGGCAAATGGAAATGAGATCGCCTTCGCCGTGCCCAGGCCAAGGTCGTATGGGTTGGGCCGCGAGACCGGGCAGGGAGGTATGCATTCGTTGCACCCTATGCACAGCTCCGGGTTCACGTAGCGCGGATGTTGCCGGATCTTGGCCGTGAAGTTGCCGAAATAGCCCGCCACCTCGGCCACCTCCGCCAGGGTGAGGACCTCGATGTTGTCGGCGTGCGCACCGTGCAGCACTTCTCCCAGCACCGGCTCCAGCATGCAGGAGCCGCACTCCATGGCGGGGAAGACCTCCTCGCAATGCACCGGCCGCCCGCCCAGCACGGCGCTTTTCTCCACCAGGGTGACCTTGCGGCCCGCCTCGGCCAGCGTGAGCGCGGCCTTCAGGCCCGCCGGCCCGGCTCCGATAACCAGCGCGTCGGGGCAGGCTTCTATCCCTTTCTTCTCCAGCGGCTCGTGCCGCAGCACGCGCGCCACCGCCCCCCGCAGCAAAGCCACGGCCTTGCAAGTCGCCTGCGTCGGATCGGGCGTCACCCAGGCCACCTGCTCGCGCAGGTTGACCATCTGCATCAGGTACGGGTTAAGTCCCGCCGCTCCCATTACCTGCCGGAAGGCCGCCTCGTACTCCCGCGGCGAGCAGGCCCCGATCACCACCCGGTCGGGCTTCCCGGCGGCCACTTCCGCGCGGAGGAAACTCTTGCCGTCCTCCGAGCACAGAAAATCGCAGGTCTTCCAAGCGGCCACCTGCGGCAGCGCCCCTACCCGGCTTCCCACCTGCCGCGGATCGATGCGCTCGGCCAAGCTGCCGCCGCATGTGCACAAGAAGACCGCCACTTTCATACGCCAGCTCCCTGGCGGGACTCCAGTTCCCGCAGCACTTCGGCCACTACCACGGGCACGGCGCGTTCGACCGGCTCGGTCAGCCGCTCGCCGAAGGTTGCCGTGTCCCCCGCCTCGACCGCCCAGACACTGATCTCGGCGGGCAGCCGCAGGCCGGCCAGCCGGCCGAATTCCAGCGCCACCGCCAGCGCGGCGTCGTGCGTCGAACGGCTGTGGCGCGTCTCCCAAAGTCCGGCCAGCGGCAGCCGGTAGACGCTGCCCGGACGCCCGCCCGGCGTCAGGATCGCGTCTATGAGGATGGCCCGGTCATAGCCCGCCATGGCCTCCATCAGGCGCAGCCCCCCGGAGTAGACTTCCTGGGTGGCCACGCCCGCGCTTGCGGCCAACTCCTCCGCCACGCGCCGCACCGCCCGGATGCCCACGCTGTCGTCGGTGAGGACTGGGTTGCCGATGCCGATTACCACCGTCGCCATGCCTGCTCCTCAACCCTCGCGCCGCAGGCTGCGCAGCAGGCGTCCCTGGCTGTCCCGCAGGTTCACCACCAACGGCATAGTCCCCGGCAGGCTATGCGTGGCGCATGACAGGCAGGGATCGTACAGCCGCAGGGCCATCTCGATGCGGTTCAGCAGCCCTTCCTCCACCACCTGTGTCCCGTTGATGAGTTTCTCCGCCGCCCGGCGGATGGACATGGACATGGCGGCGTAGTTGTTGGTGGTGCCCACGATCAGGTTCACCGCCTGGAGCACGCCCCGCTGGTCGCTTTCGTAGTGATGCGTGAGCGTGCCGCGGGGCGCCTCCACCGAGCCGATGCCCACGCCCTGGATCCGCTCCGGAATCCGGCGCACGTCGGGCGAGGTGATCTCCGGGTCGGTGGCCAGTTCCAGCATGCGCTCGGCGGCATACAGCAGCTCGATCAGCCGCGCCCAGTGCGTGGCCAGCCGGTGATGCACCGGCGGATAGCGCCCGTCCACCTTGCGGCGTCCGAAGGTGAAGTAGAAGCGCTCGAACTCCTCCTGCGCCCGCGGCGTGGAAAGCCCGTCGGAGACGTTCAGTCTGGAAAGCGGCGTGGCGCAGTAGACCCCGCTGGAGGCTCCGTCGCGGAACCCCTGCCAGCCCAGTTTCTTCAGGTACGGGAACTTCAGATAGGTCCACGGCTCCACGTGCTCGGCGATGTACTCCCGGTACTGGCTGGCAGGGTAGCGGGCGAATTCCCGGCCCTCGGGATCCACCACCCGGATGAGGCCGTCGTACAAGTTCAGGCAGTTGTCCCCGTCCACCGTGCCCATGTAGTAGGTCGCATGGTGGTAGAGGTCCGAGGTGACCAGCTCCAGGTAGGCCGGGTTGCCCAGCACCACCGTGTCGAACACCTTCAGGGTGAACAGCGCGAAGTCGATGTTCTTCCGCGCCTCCGCCTCGATCTGCCGCCTTTCCTCCTCGCTGACCGGCTTGCTCCATCCGCCGGGCAGGCCCGCCACGGGATGGATGCTGCGCCCGCCCAGCATGCGGATCACCTCGTGGTTGCGCGCCCGGCAGGCGATCACCTGCTGGCCCGCCTCCAGCCCCACCCTGCGCACCACCCCCAGGATGTTGCGCTCCGCCGGGGGCGCCTCGGGGCCCAGGATGAAGTCCGGCCCGCCCAGCGCGTAGAAGTGCGTGGTGTGGTCGGTGACGTAGAAGGCCATGTTGAACAGCTCGCGTACCTTCTTCGCGGCCGGCGGCGGATCCACGGCGAACAGCTCGTCCAGGGCCTTGGTTGAGGCCAGGTGATGCGCCTCCGGGCACACCCCGCAGATGCGGTTGGTGATCACCGGCATCTCCTCGGCCTGCCGTCCCACGCAGAACTGCTCGAAGCCGCGCAACTCGGGCACCTGGAAGTAGGCGTTGGCGACCTTCCCGTCCTCGTCCAGGAAGATCTCGACGATACCGTGCCCTTCCAGCCGCGTGACCGGGTTGATGGAGATTCGCTTCATGGTCTTCCGCCTCGCAGCACCGAGCCGGCCAAGCTGTACTTGTAGAACGCGCCCGCGTAGTCCGGAATGGCCTCCAGCACGGCATCGGCCCGGCGTGCCGTTTCCTCCTCGCTCAGTCCCCTGTATCCGCCCAGATCCAGCACGCTGGCCAGGGCGGCCGCCATTTGGGCGCCCTGATCGCGCGCCCCTTCGGGCGGCCCGTAGCAGCCGGTGCAGGGCATATTCACCTGCGGGCACAGCGCCCCGCAGCCATCCCGCGTGGCCACCCCCATGCACAGCAGTCCCTGCTCCAGCAGGCAGGAATTCCCCTCCGGGATGAGCTCGTAGCTCCGGCGCAGGCGCGTGATCTTCTTGTTGTCTTTCTGCCGCCGGCACTCCTCGCAGACCGTCGAATGGCCCGCCCCCAGCACACTGCCCTGGGGCGGCAGCGGCGCCCCGGAGATTACCGCGCTCACCACGTTCCAGATCTGGTGCGATTCCGGCGGGCATCCCGGAATGGTGTAGTCCACCTCCACAGCGTCCTCCAGCCTTTTCACCCGCTTGAATAAGGCCGGCAGGCGCAACTCGCCTTCCGGCACGCGGGTCAGCGGCGCGGGGACCACGCCTGCCGGGTTGACCGTCGAGGGTCCCTCCCGGTACACCCTGCGGAAGTGGTCCTCCTTCGAGTGCAGGTTGCTGAGCGCCGGGATGCAGCCTTCCGCCGCGCACGAGCCGAAGGCCACCAGCAGCCGCGACTTGCGCCGCAGCAGGTGGGCCATCTCCTCGTTTTCCGCCGTGCGGATGGCCCCGTTGAACAGGGTGAGCGCCAGGCTGCCCTCCGGCAGGGCTTCCACATCGCTCTTCTTGGTGTCCAGCAGACAGGGGCAGAAGACCAGATCGAAGCTCCGGTCCACCTCCAGGATCTTCTCGTGCAGGTTCACCACTGCGATCTCGCATCCGCCGCACGACGACGCCCAGTAGATGCTCAGCTTGGGTTTTTCGGCCATCGTTCCGCCTTGCCAGGAGGCACACGCCCAGCCCGGCTATTCCTCTTCATCGGATGGGACACGTGCCCGCGTTAGGGTAGCTCGCTAGAAAAAGCTAACGATCGCCGCTCCCGCGTCCGATACACAGAATCAAGGACCTGCGGCGGCAGAAGCGCTGTGGGTGTGCCGGTTGCGGAGGACTTGGCAAGTGAACTCCATGGGCTGTAATCTCGCCCGAAGGCTGGCCTTGGGGTATGCGGCGCTATTCTCGCTGGCCCTGCTCTCAGGCATGGTCCTGATCTCCTTTCCACGCCCCTGGCTGCTGGGCCTGGCGGCGGCGTTGTGGTGCGCTGCCGCGGCGGCGGCTTGGCTGGCGGCGCGTCGGCCTCTCGCCTGGCTGCGGCAGCTCGCCGTGGACTTGGCCGCGGGCGCTGAGCAGTTCGCCACGGCGGCCTGCCAGATGGCATCCGCCAGCCAGGTGCTCGCCCAGGGCGCCTCCGCCCAGGCCTCGGCGCTGTCGGATTCCGCCGCGGCCAGCGATGCCGTGGCCTGGATATCCGAGCAAGCTTCGGTCACTGCCGGGTCGGCGGTCGAACTGATGCGGGAAGCCGGTCAAGGGGCCGCCGAGGCAGCCGGGGCCTTGCGCGAGCTGAGCCGCTCCATGCACGCGATCGACGCCTCCAGCGGCAAGATCTCGCGGATTACCAAGGTGATCGATGAGATCGCATTCCAGACCAACATCCTCGCCCTCAACGCCGCGGTGGAGGCTGCGCGGGCAGGCGCCGCGGGGTCCGGCTTCGCCGTGGTCGCCGACGAGGTGCGCAACCTGGCGCAACGCTCCGCCGTCGCGGCCAGGGACATCGCCGCCTTGATCGAGGAGTCCGTGGCCACCAGCAAAGAAGGATGCGTCAAGCTGGAGGAGGTGACCGCCGTGCTGGGCGCGCTCATCGACAAGGACTCGCGGGCCAAGTCGCTGGTCGAGGAAAGCAGCGGCACTGGTCAGCAGCAGGTTCAGGAGATCCAGCGCATTACTCAGTCCCTGAAGAAGCTCGAGCAGTTAAACCAGCAGGCCGCGGCCAGCACCGAACAGACCGCGGCCACCACCCAGCAGGTGAGTGCGCAGGCCCAGAAGCTGGCCGAACTGGCGGCGCACCTGCGGGAACTGGCGGGCTCCGGGCGCTGAGCGGCTGGCCCGGGGCCCCCGCCTTTTTCTTTGAAATATCAGGCCATTTTCTGGCACAATGGGGATGGCCATGCCCCGACCATCTCCTGACAACCGCCTCCTGCGCGGCGAGCTGCCTCCGGGCGCCGC
>Ga0194125_10004263_pt1 | contig 22417 bp, 19 predicted proteins | sample TA2KigC250mmetaG_FD_148626 | JGI IMG/M metagenome (GOLD analysis project Ga0194125, IMG submission 148626) | Freshwater microbial communities from Lake Tanganyika, Tanzania - TA2015034 Kigoma Deep Cast 250m | ecosystem: Environmental > Aquatic > Freshwater > Lake | place: Tanzania: Lake... | reverse complement strand
CATCGAGCCATTTCTTGATCTCGCCGTGGCCGTCGGCGAAGGAGAACCCGCAGGCGCCGTTGTGGTAGCTGGCTGGGTAATCGAAGATGTAGGCTCGGGTCGGGTTGGCCAGATCCGCCATCCACACGCCAAAGGCGCCGTTGTTGATGCTGTCCGGGTGTTCATCCACGAACACATGGACCTTCGTGGGGGCGCCGAGGCTAAAGTCGGAGGTTTTGTAAAAGACGACGAATTTCGGGCGCGCGACGCGGTAGTTGAGCCAATTGCCACCGGCAGGGTCGGCGACGGCCACGCTCATCGCCACGCTGCGGACGCGCGGTTGCGTGCGGCTGCCGACCCGGACGGCGCTGCGGTCGGCGGGGCACTTGTAGATGCCGGCCGCTCGGTTGCTGTACGGGGCCAGCTTGGCGTGCTCCGGATCGGTCAGATAGAGCGTGTTGGTGTTGTCCGTGCTGGAGGTATAATCGAGCCAGCCCTTGACCCAACTGCCCACGGCATTGCCCGGCTCGAGGTTGGGCACCAGGCGGTCCTGGTATTCGTCCGCGTACAAGGCATGGGCCAACTGGAGTTGTTTGAGGTTGCTCAGGCAGGCGATGCCGTGCCCTTTGGCTTTGGCCTTGCCCAAGGCGGGCAACAACAAACCGGCCAAGATTGCAATGATAGCGATCACCACCAACAACTCGATCAACGTGAAGCCGTGCCGCGGAGATTTGGCTGGTCCCGCGACCTGTTGCAAGTAGGACAAGTGGTGAGCGCAGGCGTGTTGCGCGCAGGGCCACGGGCGAGACGCCCGTGCTCGCTTCTGAGGGGCTGCTTGGCTAGGCATACTCATAAAAGTCACGGAGCTGGGGCAACCGGCGGCGGTAGGGCGCGCCGTCCTCTGCGCGCCGCAACTTCCAGGGTGCACAGCGTTTTACGGCGCGCAGAGGACTGCGCGCCCTACCTGCAGACGCTCGTTGATCCCGACGTCTCATCAGGAACGACCTTCATGGAACGTGGTTCTTGCTCCCCTGGCAAGCTTTCGTCCACCATCTTTCGTGCGCCGTCGACCGCCCCTGGGTGGTGCGCCTGAGGTCTGCGCCCGGACCGATTCGCCGCCGGGCTGCTGCGGACCGGGCGGTTGGCGGGACGAGGAGAGTTCGGGGGTAGCTACCCGTCTGCCTTGCGTTCGGTCTGGCTCGGGCGCATGTTTTTCCTCGGATTCGCCATGAACCGCAAACGCATTCTCGTGATCGAGGACGACGACCTCCAGTACGAGATTTACGAGGAGGCGCTGGCGGACTACGACCTGATGCGCGCCAAGACGGGATCGCGCGCGCTAACGTCAGTGGCGCGGGATCGCCCGGACCTGATTGTGTTGGACCACGTGCTGGCGCACGGAGAACGGGGCCTGGAGTTTCTGCCGGAGCTCAAGGACCTGTTGCCGTACGTGCCGATTATTGTGGTCTCGGGCGCGCTCGAGGTGCACCAGCAGATGCAAGCGCTCCAGGGCCCGCGGAGGGCGCATTATTGCCTCACGAAGCCGGTGGATCTGGACGATTTGCGGCGGACGGTGGCGACGGCCCTGCGCGAATGCGGCGAGGCGGAGATTGTGCGGCAGTTCGAGGCCCTCGAACGCTCGAAGCGGGTCGATATCGAGGAACTGCTGAGCCGGTCCACCGACCGGCTGAGTCGCCAGACGGAGATCCGCAAGCGCCTGCAAGGGACCACTGAGCGCCCGAATATCTCGGCGTTGGCGCGCCAGTTCCGCGTCGCGCGTCGCACCATCATCCGAGATCTGCAAGAGCTGATCCGGAGGGCGGAGATTGCCCCGGAGGTCTACCCGAAGAGCGAATTGGCAGAGGACGCAGACGCGGACTAGGACTAGGGCATCCAGGCGCCACCCTGGGCAACACTGACGTCATCCATCCGCAGGGCGGCGTGGCGGAAGCGGTGGCTTATCTCGCAAGGTCGGAGTTGGGCGCAGGCGGCGTGGTTGACGCGCCGGCCGAGGCTTGGCCACAATCCCGCCCATGTCAGCTTTGCCCAAGCGCGGCGCGACCGCGCTCGATTCAGGACGATGAGCGCTGAACTCCGCGTCGTGCCGCTTCCCCGATGCCGGGCGGAGGTGCGGCGGTTCCTTGAAGTCAGCTACGCGATCTACGACGGCGACCCAAACTGGGTCGCGCCGTTGCTGTTCGATCTGGAGAAAGTGTTCACGGACGCGAACCCGCTGTTCCAGCATGCGGAGTTGCAGTTGTGGGTGGCGGAGCGGGCGGGGAAGGCGGTGGGCCGGATTGCCGGCATTCTGGATCACCATTACAACCGCCATCAGAACGAGCAGACCGCCTTCTTCGGCTACTTCGAGTCGGTGAACGAACCCGCGGTCAGCGAGGCGCTCTTCGGGGCGGTGCGCGACTGGGCGCAGCGCCACGGCCAACGCAAGTTGCTCGGTCCCATGAACCCGACCAGCAACGACGAATGCGGGTTGCTGGTGGATGGGTTCGGTTCGGACCCGGTTCTGATGATGACCTACAACCCGCGTTATTACGTGGACTTGGTGGCGGCGGCCGGTTTTCGGAAGGCCAAGGATCTCCTGGCGTACCACATCGACCTGGCCCACAGCCCGCTAGACCGGCTCCACCGGATTGCCGACAAATGCCGGAGGCGCAACCCGGACCTGACGTTCCGGCCGGTCCGACGCCGCACGTTGCAAACCGATCTGACGAAGATCAAGGAGGTCTACAACGCAGCTTGGGAGCAGAACTGGGGGTTTGTGCCGATGACCGAGGCCGAGATCGATTTCATGGCCGACCGCCTCAAGCCGCTCTTGGTCGAAGGGTTGGTTTGGCTGGTCGAGGACGGCGATGAGGCGGTGGCGTTCTTGCTGGCGGTACCGGACTTCAACCGAGCCCTTAAGCCCCTGCGCGGGCGCCTGCTCACGCCGCGCCTGCTGGGCCTGCTGCCGTATCTGTTGGGCTGGAAGATGCCGCCGCTGGGGCGGGTGATCATTTTTGGGGTTAAGGAGGGCTACCGCCAGCGCGGCCTCGAGTCCGTCATGCTCGCCGAGGGTCTCCAGACCGGGTTCAAGATCGGCTTCCGCGAGGCCGAGGCGTCGTGGGTGCTCGAGGACAACGTCAAAATGCGGCGGTTGATCGAGTTGTTCGGCGCCCGGGTCTACAAGACCTACCGCTTGTACGAAAGGGACCTCTAGACTAGGCACCGGTGGCTGGGTGAAGTTCGGATTGCCTCACCGGGGTCGCCAGGAGTAGGCTCCCTCCCATGAAGCCCTTATGCGGTTGGCTGGCTGCTTTGGCCGGGTGCGCTTGCCTTGGCGCAGCGACGGAGGTTGGCCCAGACGAGTTCGCCGAGTTGGCGCGGCAGATCCAAGCCAGCCAGCAATGGGATCAGGCGCGGCTGGCGCGGGAGACTCGCCGGCCGGAGGCGCTGATCCTCGAGGTCGATCGCACCCCGGTCGATGTGGTCTGGCGCCGGACCAGCGCGCTGCTGGCCGACCTGCGCGTATTGGATGGAGCCCCTGACCTGAGCGGGGAGGAAGCGGCTCTGGCGGAGTTGCGGGCGGAAGTGGAAGCCCTCCGCAGCCAAGTCGCCGCGTCCGAGGTCGACCAACGCGCGTTGTTCCGGAAACTGACGGCCCTGCGCCGGGCCATCTCGTTTAAGAATCCCCTGCTCGACTTCGATGCCATTGTCTTTCTCAAACACAACAAGCAGGTCCGCGGCCATCGCCACATGGTGGATCAGTACCTGGGATTCAACGCTCAGAAGGCGGGCGGTGCGTTCGTGCTCGAGGAACCTTTCGGCCCGGCCCCCCGGGTGCGAAGCGTGCTGGGGCATGCCAAGGTCGTATCGGGCCGGCTCGAGGGCCGGGTGCTCGAGAACCAAGGCGCGTTCATCTCGCTCGATTTGGATTACGACGGGCAAACCATCCTCTTCGCGTTCAGCGAAGCGGAACACGAAATCCCTCCGGGCGCATCCTTTGCGGAGCAGTATTGGCGGCCCGAGGAGATCTTCAATGACCGGGTGGCGGCCCACCATTATTTTCGGCCGGAGAGCACCTATCACATCTTCCGGGCGCAGGTGGATGGGACAGGCCTGCGGCAGTTGACCGACGGGTGCTGGAACGATTTCGATCCGTGTTTCTTGCCCAACGGCCGCATTGCGTTCATCTCGGAACGCGCGGGCGGGCAGGTGCGGTGCGGGATGCGGCCGCTGCCCAGCGGCACGCTGCACGCCATGATGCCTGACGGCAGCGACATGATCCAGTTGAGCTGGCACGACACCCAGGAATGGCACCCCAGCGTGGATAACCACGGTCTCATCGCCTACACGCGCTGGGACTATGTGGATCGCGACTCGGACGTAGCCCATCACCTTTGGCTTTGCACCCCGGACGGCCGAGACCCGCGCAGTCCGCACGGCAACTACCCGGATCAACGGGAACTGCGGCCCTGGATGGAGATGTCCATTCGCGCGATCCCGGGTTCGCACAAGTACGTGGCGGTGGCCGCGCCGCATCATGGGGAAGCCTACGGCTCGCTGGTGCTGATCGATGTGCGGCAACCGGAGGACCGGGGCACCGCTCAACTCGAGCGGGTGACGCCGGAGGTGCCTTTCCCGGAGTCTGAGTCCGCCCCGGGCGTGCCCCATGCCAAGGGCAAGCACGACCCGCTCAGCGAGGTCTACGGCACGCCTTGGCCCTTGAGCGAGGACTATTTCCTCGCCGTTTACGACCCCGGCCAGCGGAACTACGGGATCTACCTGATCGACACCTTTGGCAATCGCGAACTGCTGTACCGCGACCCTGCAATCGCATGTTTGGATCCCATCCCGTTGCGGCCGCGGGCGCGTCCGGTGGTGTTGCCCACGGCGACGCTCCAGGCGCAGGCGGATCGGGAGCCGGAGGCGGATTTATCCGAGGGCACTGTGGCGGTGATGAATGTGTACGCGAGCCACCCACCCTTGCCGCCGGGCACGACCATCAAGGAACTGCGCGTCATCAACTTGTTCCCCAAGGATAACCCCTTTCAAGACGCTCCCAACATCGGCGCCGCTTCGCAGTCCCTGGCGCGCGGCGTGTTGGGCGTCGCGCCGGTCGAGGCCGACGGCAGCGCGTATTTCCGCATGCCCGCGGGCGCTCCGGTCTACTTCCAACTCCTCGATGAGCAGGGCTTGGCGGTGCAGACTATGCGCAGCGACACCTACGTGCATCCCGGCGAACACCTCAGTTGTGTGGGTTGTCACGCCAACCGGCATGGCACCCCCAAGATGCCCGGCCAAGCCCCTCCGATGGCCTTGCGCCGGCCCCCATCGGCGCTCCGACCGGAGGCGCCGGGAGCGTATCCACTGACCTTTCCGCGGCTGGTCCAACCGGTGCTCGATACCCAATGCGTCGAATGCCACGACAACGAGCCTGAGGCGCCGAGTCTGCGCGGGGATCGGCTGGCCAAGTTCGGGTGGTCGGAGGCCTTCCACACGCTGCGGCCCTTGGCCTGGGGCAAGAGCGGCGGCAACGGCATCGCCCTCAAGGAGCGGCAATACTCGATCCCGGGGCAGGAGGGTGCGCGCGTCTCGAAGCTCTACCAGTTGCTGGCGGCCGGCCACTACGATGTGCGGCTGACCCCGGAACAGCGGCGGCGGATCACGCTGTGGTTGGACTGCAACAGCAACTTCTATGGCGCCTACACCGACGTCGAGCGCCAGGCCCGCGGCGAGGTCGTCCGCCCGATCTGGGGTGTGCCACGGTGGAGCGATTTCGAGGCCTTGGTCGGGCCCGGTCCCGAGGGCGGCCGCTGGGCGGTGGCGGTTGAACCAACGCCGTAACGGCACCTGCCGCAGGAGTCCACCGAACGGATGACCAGTCAGCAGGGCGCGCAATCCTCTGCGCGACGCAAACCGCTGCGGACATGGGAGGTCGCACTGCCAGCAACCTCTCGTCGAGCACAAGCTCGCATCAGGAGGTGAGCCGCCCGAGATCCTCCAACAGCAAGCGCGCGCTGATCCGGGCGGACTCGAAGATGACGGGTAGGCCGCTGCCGGGGTGGGTGCCGCCGCCCACCAGGTACATGCGGTCGAATTCCTCGAACCGGTTCCGGGGACGGAGGTGGAGCATCTGACCGAGGTTGTGCGCGAGGTTGAAGGTGGCACCCCGGTAGATGCCCAGTTCGCTCTCCCATTGAGCCGGGGTCACCACCCGTTCGCACCGAATCCGCCGCTCGAGGTCCGGCACGCCCAGCTTCGCCACTTGCCGCAACGCCACCTGCCGGTAGCGCTGCCGTTCCATGGCCCAGTCGATGTTCGGGTGCTGATGGCTCACTGGCACGAGCACGTAGAGCGTGCTGTGGCCCGGAGGCGCCAGGGTCGAATCGGTCACGCTGGCGTTCTGCACGTAGAAGGAGGGGTCCTCCGTCAGCACATGGCGCCGTTCGATTTCTTCCAGGTTCCGCCGGTAATCGGAGGCGACGTAAATGTTGTGGTGAGCCAGTTGGTCCAGCCGCCCCTCGACGCCCAAATACAGCATGAACGTGGAACAGGAAAAACGCTTGCGTGCCACGGTCGCGTCCGTCCAGCGCCGGCGCAGGTGTCCGGGCACCAGGCTCGTGACCGCGTGACCGAAGTCGGCGTTGACCACGACGGCGTCCGCGCGCACTTCGCCGGAGGCGGTGCGTGCCCCGACCGCTCGGCGGCCCTCGAAGAGGATTTCCACGGCCGGTTCGCCCAACCGAAAGACGGTGCCCAACTCGGTGGCCACACGGCCCATGGCCACACTGAGGGCGTTACAGCCGCCGATCGGGTGCCACACACCGTGTTCGTACTCGAGGAACGACAGGATCGAAAACAAGCTCGGACACTGGAAGGGCGACATGCCCAGGTACTTGGACTGGAACGTGAAGGCCAATTGCAGCCGCGAATCGCGGAAATAACCGGCTAACTCGGCATGCAACGACTTCCACGGCTTGAGATACGGCAGCACCGAAATCAGACGCGCCTGCAGGAGATCGCCCCAGCCCAGAAACGGCGTCTGGAGACAAGGAGCGAACTTGGCGAGCTTGACCCGGTTGTCCGCCATGAATTGCCGGAAGCGCGGGGCATCCGCCGGGGCCAGCTTGGCGATCTCGCCCACCATCCGCTCCGTGTCGGGGCAACACAGCAGTTCGCCGCCGGCACCGAAAATCAGGCGGTACTGCGGATCGAGTTGCTGCATCGGCACCTCCTGCCGCAGGTCCCGACCCACCGCCTGGAAGATCTCTTCCAGAATCTGCGGGTACAGAAAAAACGTCGGCCCGAGATCGAACCGGTAACCGTCACACTCGAGGACGGAGGTGCGCCCGCCAATCCGCGGCTGTCTTTCGAGCACCGTGACTTCCAGGCCGGCCTTGGCCAGCAACATGGCGGTGGCAAGCCCGCCAGGACCGGCGCCCACGATCAACACGCGCTTTGACATAGCAGGGCTGTTCCTAGCGGAACCGCGCATGCTGGGCAAGCTTTGCCACCGCTCTCCATGCATGCTCCCCTCCGGTTCAGCTCCGTCCGCTGTCCTCAGCGGGCTGGTCCTGGAAAGAAATCCCCTGGCGCCGAGGTCCAGTTGGCCATGGCACAGACGCCCGTTAGAAGACCGGCGGTACGGGTACCGTGCCGTTCCGGTCGGCCCGAACGCGCGCTCGAGCGCAGGACAGACGTCTGGCCTGTCCCAACCGGACCTGTCATCGAGGTGGCTACCCCCCGAGCAAGAAGCGCCAGGCGCGCTTCAGCGCGGCCAACCCAATCCGCGGCGGCGGATAGCGCAGACTGGGATCCACCGCCAACGAGCGGCGCAGCACCGTCCGCCGATGCGTGAAGGCCTCGAAGCTTGCCTGGCCATGATACCGGCCCAGGCCGCTCTCTCCCACGCCCCCAAAGGGCAAGTCGAGTCCCACCATATGGCTGAGGGTGTCGTTGAGGCAAACGCCGCCCGAGCGAGTGGTTGCGAGCACGCGCCCTTGCGTGGCGCGGTCGCGGGTGAACAGGTACAGCGCCAGCGGTATCGGCCGGTCACGCAACCTCCCAAGCGCCTCATCGAGTCGCTCGAACTCGATCACCGGCAGGATGGGCCCGAAGATCTCCTCCTGCAGGACCGGCGCATCGGCCGGCACCTCGGTCAGTAGGGTCGGGGCGAGGTAAAGGTCAGCAGCATCGTGTTGGCCGCCATGGGCAATCTGGCCGCGGGCCAGGTAACCAGTCAACCGCGCGAAATGTCGCTCGTTCACGATCCGCCCGTAGTCGGGGCTCTGGCGCGGCTCGGCGCCGTAGAACTCGACCAACGCCCGCCGCATGGCCTCGACTAAACCGGCGGTGCGCCGCCGATCGACCAGGACGAAGTCCGGCGCGACACAGGTTTGGCCCGTGTTCAGGAATTTGCCCCAGACAATCCGGCGAGCGGTAACCTCGAGCGGGGCATCGGCGCAGACCAAACAAGGACACTTGCCCCCGAGTTCGAGGGTGACGGGCGTCAGATGTCGGGCGGCCGCCGCCATCACGGCGCGACCGACTGGGGTACTGCCGGTAAAGAACAGGACGTCGAACTTCTCGCGCAAGAGCGCCTCTGCCGTGTCGTGCTCGCCCTGAACCATAGCCACGTAATCCGACGCAAAGGTGTCGCCCACCAGTCCGGTCAGGGCAGCCGCCGTCTGAGGCGCGAGCTCGGACGGTTTGAGCACGGCGCAATTGCCCGCAGCGATGGCGCCTACCAGAGGGGACAAGAGCAGTTGTACTGGGTAGTTCCAAGGACCCATGATGAGCGCCACGCCATACGGCTCCGGACGAATCCAACCGCGCGCTGGCCAAGTCAGCATCGGCGTGCGGCGGCGCTGGGCTTTCATCCAAGCGGACAGATTCCGGAGCGCGTGTCCGATCTCGCTCTGCACCAACCCAAGCTCCGTGGCAAAGGCGTCGTAAGCCGACTTGCGCAAGTCGGCGTGCAACGCCTCGAGCAAGCGACTCTCGTGGGTCCTCAGCGCGTCGCGTAACCGCACCAGTTGGGCCCGGCGATACTCGAACGGGCGAGTCGCGCCGGTCTGGAAGAGGGCGCGCTGACGTTGGATGAGGTGGGAGAAGTCCATAAACGGATTGGCGGAAGTTGTGCCCCTAAGCTAGACTCGTCAAGCCATGACTCGGTGGTTTCTCATCCTGACCATGACGCTATCTCTGCTGCGGCTAGCGGAGGTCTCGCCGGCACGAGCCCAAGCGTCCGCCAACGACGTCATCGCCGCCGGCATTGTCGAGTTCTCCGCCGCCTACGGCGAGTGGGACGGTAACCGCTTCGCGGCAGCCGCCGAGTTGTTCCGAGCAGCCAGCACCCAGGCGCCCGCCTCGAGTGACGCCTGGTACTGGTTGGGCGCGGCGCGGTTCCATCGCCTGCTCCACCTGCGCGGGTTACCGCCCACGGCGGCGAACACAGGAGCGGCAGAGGCGGCGTTGGAGAGCGCCCTGACCGCGCTCGAGGAGGCGGCGAAGCTGGACGACCGCAACGCGGAGGTCCACGCGCTACTCGGAACCCTGTACGGGATGCAGATCGGAGACCATCTCATCCGCGCGCTCCGTTACGGTCCGCGCGTGCAGAAACACCGGCGGTTGGCCCTAGCCTACGGAGCCGAGAACCCGCGCGTGCGCTACCTGCTGGGCGTGTGCCATTTCCACACGGCGAAGAAGCCCGACGGATTGCGCGAGGCGTTAGTATCACTGCTCGAGGCGGAGCGGCAGTTCGCGGCCGAAGCACAGGAGCCAGGCGGTCGACTGGCGCCGCGCTGGGGCCGCAGCAGTTGCCTGACCTTCCTCGGGCGGACCTACGAACGGTTGGGCCAACCCGCGGAAGCAGCAGACTATTTCCGGCGGGCGTTGGTCGCGCACCCGGCCGATTACCTCGCCCGCGAGGGGCTCATCCGAGTCGCGGGGACGCATTAGAGACACCGCATGGCCGGCAAACAAGTCATCGTGGTCGGGGCGGGCCTGGGTGGCCTGTCGGCGGCGATTTCGCTGGCGCAGGAAGGCTATGCCGTCACGGTCCACGACAAAAACGCCCAGATCGGCGGCAAGCTCAACGTGCTCAAGCAGCGCGGCTACAGCTTCGACCTCGGCCCGTCCATCTTCACCCTGCCGCACATCTTCGAGCGGTTGTTCACGCGCTCAGGCAAGCGCCTCGCGGACTATGTCCCGCTCCGGTCACTGCGGCCGCACTGGCGGAACTTCTTCACTGACGGCACGATCGTCGACCTTGATCCCGAGCCGGAACGGATGGCGGCGGAAGCGCGTAAAGTGGGCGAAGACCCAGCCAATGTCGAACGATTCCTGCGGTACTCGGGGGAGCTGTATGACCTGGTGAACGCGGGCTACTTCGAACAAGGCCTCGACACGCCCGCCGACTTTGCCCGGTTCTATGGGCTATGGAAGTTCCCCAAATTCGACCTGCTGCGCACGATGCACGGCGGGGTGAAGCGGTTCCTCCGAACGCGCTATCTGCAGGATGTCTTTGACTACTTCATCAAATATGTCGGGTCGTCTGCGTACCACGCGCCCGCGTTCATGAACTGCCTGCCGACGATCCAGTTCCGCTACGACCTCTGGTACGTGGACGGCGGCCTCTACCAACTCGCCGTGGGGCTAGGGCGACTGATGGCGGAGTTGGGCATCGAGGTCCGCCTCAACAGCGAAGTCACCGAAATCCGCCGCCAGGGCGCGCGCGTGACGGGGTTGGTAGCCCAGGGGCAGTTTTACCCCGCGGACATCGTGGTCTCGAACATGGAGGTCATCCCGGCCTACCAACGGCTCTTGGGCGAGGATGAACGGTTCCTGCGCACGCTCGAACGGTTCGCGCCGGCCTGCTCGGGTTTGGTGCTTGAATTGGGCTTGGACCGCCAGTATCCGCAACTCGCGCACCACAACTTCTTTTTCTCAGAGCACCAACGCGAGCATTTCCAGACCGTGTTCCGCAAAGGCCGCTTGCCGGACGACCCCACCATCTACCTCGTCGCAGCGTCGAAGACCGATCCGACCGTGGCGCCGCCCGGGTGCGATGGTCTGAAGGTGCTGCCCCATATCCCGCCCATCGACGAGGCGCGCCCGCTGGGCCGCGAGGATTACCTGGCCTTCAAGGAGCGGGTGGTGGACAAGCTCGAACGGATGGGTCTGACCGACTTGCGGCAACACGTGGTCTTCGAGCACTGCTGGACGCCCCTGGACATTCGCGAGCAGTACTACTCGAACCGCGGCGCCATCTACGGCGTGGTGAGCGACCGTTGGAAGAACCTGGCCTTCAAAGCACCCAAGCAGAGCACCCGCTATCCGAACCTGTTTTTCGTCGGCGGATCCGTCAACCCAGGTGGCGGCATGCCGATGGTGGTCTTATGCGGCCAGAACGTGGCCAAGCAGGTCGTCGCCTGGGACCGGCGGGATGCGGGGTCACAGACGCTGAGCTCGCATGGATCTTGAGACGGCGCTTGGGTGGGCGACGGCGGCGTTGGGGGCGCTCGGTTGGATCGTTCTCGTCCGGTTCGGCCGATTCAAACCTGGGCCGCCCGCGCGACCCGCCCCCACCGTCAGCGTCATCGTCCCCGCGCGCAACGAAGAGCATAACCTGCCAACCCTCCTCGGCTCGCTCTCCCGTCAATCCGTGCGACCGCTCGAGACGCTGGTTTTGGATGACAACTCGACGGACCGCACAGCCTCGCTGGCCCAGCAACTGGGCGCAACGGTCCTGACCGCCCCACCTCTGCCCGCGGGTTGGCGCGGCAAGCCTTGGGCTTGCCACCAGGGCGCACAGGTGGCGAAGGGCGAACTCCTGTTGTTTGTGGACGCCGATACCTGGCTCGAGCCAGACGGTCTGGGTCGGATTCTCGCCGGTTACCCTGGCGGCGCGTTCTCGGTCGGCCCCTACCACGCCGTGCGCCAGTGGTACGAGGAGCTGTCGCTGTTCTTCAATATCGTCATGGCCGCGGGCACGGTCCCGGACGGTCTGTTCGGCCAATTGCTGCTTGTGGACCGGGCCAGCTATCGGCGGGTTGGCGGGCACGAATCGGTGAAGGACAAGATCCTCGAGCACTACCGGTTAGCGGCGGCGCTGCGCGCCGCGGGCCTGCCGGTCGGGAGCGTGACGGGGCAGGGTCTGTGCTCGGTCCGGATGTATCCCAAGGGCCTGGGCGAGTTGGTGGCTGGTTGGACCAAGGGCTTCGCTTCTGGCGCCGAGCAAACGCCGCGGTTCAAGCGGCTGTTGGTGATTGCCTGGATGGTCGGGCTGGCGAGCGCTCCGCTCGGAGTCTGGGGCGGCAGCGACACGTTGGGGTGGGGCGCGCTCTATCTGCTCGGTGCCCTGCAAGTGGGGTGGCTGAGCCGGCGGGTGGGCGCCTTTCGCTGGCCCTCGGCGCTGCTCTATCCCGTGCCGCTGTGCTTCTTCTTTGCGGTCTTTCTCCGCTCGGCGCTGCGCTCGGGCAAGTCCGTGACCTGGAAAGGACGGGAGATCCGTGCTGATTGAACTGCCCATCGGCTGGGTGATCGCCCTGAACGTGGTGGGATGGCTCTTTCTCCAACTGGCCCTCGCCTGGATCTTCACGCGTTTGCCGGTAGCTTGGTTCAACCCAGGCAACGGCTTCGCCTGCGAAGCGAGCGGCCGCTGCTACGAGCGAGTCTTTCGAATCAAGGCCTGGAAGGATCATCTGCCCGACGCAGCCCGCTGGTTCGGCGGGGGCTTTGCCAAGGGTAACCTCGCCGGACGCGGCCCCGAGTACCTGCGGCGGTTCATCCGCGAGACATGGCGCGGTGAGCTTTGCCACTGGGCCGCGCTCGGCTGCGCGCCGCTGTTCTTCCTTTGGAACCCGTGGTGGGGCGACGCGATCGTCCTCGCCTACGCCTTGGGGGCCAACGGGCCCTGCATCTTGGTGCAACGCTACAACCGCGCCCGGTTCCAACGCCTCCTCGCCCGACGCCCGCGTTCGGACTATCGTCTTCCCAGCCAACCGGCGCTACTTCGTCTCCTCGGACCGGATTCTGATCCGGAACACGGGGGAGGCACTGTTCTTCCGCCAAGACATGCCCGGTCACATCAAGCACGAGCGCGGCGACACCTTCAGTGAAATCTACTTGTGGAGCGGGTGTGCGACCAATACCGCGGCCACACGGAGTTGGTCGTGTCACCGGGAAGCTGGCACCTCATTCCCTAAGGCGCCCGCACTGTAGCCCCTAAACGGTAACGGAACGACAACGCGCCGCGCCACAGAACTCACTTCTCTCGCGTGTAGGGTTCTTCCTCCCAATTGTTCGCGGGCCAGAAGAAGCTGTCCACACTGCCATCGTACCGGAGGCAGAGATCTTTGACGTTGGTCTTCTTGCTGAAGCTCTTCTGCGGATCGAACTTGTCGCCGGTCCAACCGCTGAACAGGTGGCGGTGCCAAGGACAGGCGGCCACGATGAAACGCGTGCTCCACCGTTCGAGTTGGCCCTTGAGCCAGGCCTTCCCCTCGGGCGTGGTCTGCTGCCACGGGCCCAGGTGGTAAGCGTAGCTGGTGGTGAACTCGCCGAAATACTCCCAGCCCAGGTCGATCGTGATCCGGCCACGCGTTCGGTCCGACAGGCAAATGAATGAATTGGTGTTGGCGACATAGCCCTTCTCGAGGTAGGGCTGGTTGCCGCCCGGAAAACCATAGGTCCGATTGGTGGGATTGACCAGGTACAGGGGCGGCCGCTCGGTGTGGTCGTCGCGGTACATCTGAATGCCCAACCCGATCTGCCGAAGGTTGTTCGTACAATGCATCCGGCGGCTCAGTTCCTTCGACCGCCCCAAAACCGGCAGGAGCAGGCTCGCCAAAATCGCAATGATCGCCACCACCACCAGCAACTCGATGAGCGTGAACGCGCCCGTACGCCGGCCGCACGTCAGGGTGGTCTTCATGAGGTGCAGGTTGGCGCGCCGCGCCCAGTTTGTCAATCCGCAGCCCGGCGCCTCCCCACCGCGGCCGTCACGCGGCCGCGTGCTTGCCTTTCCCGGCTGCAACCGCCTCCGCCTCGCGCTTCAGTGGGGTGAAGTTGCCCTGCTCACAACAGCGCACAAAGCCTTCCGTGACCGATTTGAGGTCCTCCCACCGAGCCCGAATGCTGGCCGCTTCGGGCGGGGAGATCTGGTTGTCGGCCGCCGCCTTGGCAATGACCGAAAGCAGATCCGCGAACTCCTGCACAATCTGGTTGGTCGCCGGTATCAAATAGTGCGGATGCGGCCACATGGCCGCCGGATTCTTGATGAAAAATCCACCCGCGCGCTCGCAGAGCCATTGGACCACCCGCACGTCGCCGGTGCATTTCACCAATGCCTCGATCCGGTCCAGCGGGTTCATCGCCCCACTCCCCGTGGCTTCCGTGGGCTCCGCCCACTTGTAGATCAGGGAGAGCGACAGACCCAGTTCGGCGGCGACTTGCTTGGCGTTGGCGCGATCGTACACCTCGCGCAACAACTCATGCGATTGCATGCAGAGCAAAATGGGCCGCAAGCGCGCCCTTGGCAAGCGTGAAGGCTGGGCTCTGTCCCATGCCCGACGGAGCGCGGGCGTCTCGCCCGCGGCAACTCGATGAGCCTCCCATCGCTCCTAGCCCTCCGCTTCAGCCGCTTTCGGGCTTGCCCCCCGTTTGCGTCGGAATTTTACTACGCGTGTTCTCTGCGATGAGTTCAACCAAGAAGACCCCCGCGGCCGTCGAGATCCAGGGACGCCCCCTGAAATGCCTGCTCTGTGGCCACACCGAGTTTTGGAAACGCGAAGCGCAGCTCAATACCACCGGGGCAACGCTGCTGGGCCTCGATTGGGCCAACGAATTGGGTTCCTGTTATGTGTGCGCCCAATGCCGCTACATCCATTGGTTCCTGCCCGAGTAAACTCCGCCTCCCTGACTCATGACGAACCGACCTATAACCACCTCGAACCCGTGTCCGGCCCTCCACCCGCGCCTGGCAACCAACTGCCTCGCAGCCAAACGCCCAGCGCTTGGCCTGGGCATCGCGGCCTTTGCCGTGCTCCTCCCAGGGCTGATTTGGAGCCAACCTGCCGATCAGGCCACCGCTGACCTCCGCCCCAAGTACACCGTGGGCCAGCGGTTCCTGCATCGCTTGAGCACCCAGCAGGACCAACAGATCTCCAACCCGGGGGCGGCCGAGCCCATGAAACAGGAGACCCAACACACCCAAGACGTGGCTCTGCTCGTTGCCAAAGAACGCGCCGGCGGCGGCCACGAACTCGATGTCGAGTTCGTCGCCCAGCAACTCGAGACCCGCATGGGCGGACGCGTGGCCATGAGCTTCGATTCCAAAACCAACCCGACTGAGGATTCGGCCAATCCCCTCGCCCCGATGCTCCGGCACATGACGGGCGCCAAGATCAAGTTGCTGACCGACGCCCAGGGCAAGATCGAGCACGTCGAGGGCCTCAAGGAACTGGCCCAAAAGATGGCTGCCGACGGTTCGTTGATCTCCCAGGCCGTCGTCCAATCGATGGTGGGCGGAGACAGTCTCAAACATCTGGGCCTCTTCCCGGAAGGGCTGCCGAGCAAGCCGGTTAAGATCGGCGACCGTTGGCCCGTCCGCACGGAGTTCTCCCTGGGCCCGCTCGGCAAGGTCAGCCTCTTCATGCAATTCGTCTTGCGTGGCTGGGAAACCCGCCGCGGACATTCCTGCGCCATCCTAGATCACACCGGCACCATCTCGACCCCCGCCCCACCAACCGGGGCGCCTGCCCCACCGGCGAAGGTCACCGGAGACAGCTCCGGCCGAACTTGGTACTGCCCCGACCTCGGTGTGACGGTCGAGAGCAACGCCAAACAGAAGATGAACCTGCGGCTCACGATGATGGGCCAGCAAATGGCCATCCTCGTGCAAGTCGCCACGACCAACCAACTCGTCGAGGTGGGCAAGATCGACTCCGCCCCGTAGACCCATCCTGTCGGCGGCGCTTTCTCCTTGCTGGCCAAGTGAACGTGCGGCTAAATGGCCCCGGTTTTTGCCAGGGCCCACGGAATGCGGACTTACGAACCCCGCCAGGGCCGGAAGGCAGCAACGGTAGTTTGCTCCGCGTTTGCCGTGGTCACCCTGGCTTCTTGATTCTCGATCTCTGGAGCGGGCAACACGGCGCAAGCCCAACCCGAACCGGCGCCGCCCGAGCGTGGCCGGCGCGGGCTGGCCTGACCGTGCGCGGCGTCGCACCATGCCATGAGTTACCAGGTTATCGCGCGCAAGTATCGGCCGCAGCGGTTCGCGGACGTGGTCGGCCAAGACCACGTCACGCAGACCTTGGCTAACGCCATCGCGCAGAAGCGAATCGCGCATGCCTACCTGTTCTGCGGCCCGCGCGGCACAGGCAAAACCACCATCGCCCGCATCTTCGCCAAGTGCCTCAATTGCACCGGCGGCCCCAAAGTGGACTTCGCCGACACCGACTCGCGCTGTGTCGAGATTGCCGAAGGCCGGTCGATCGACGTGCTCGAAATCGACGGCGCCAGCAATAACGGCGTCGAGCAAGTCCGCGAGCTGCGCGAAACCGTTCGCTACGCCCCAGCCTCCTCCCAGTTCAAGATCTACATCATCGACGAGGTGCACATGCTCTCGACGGCGGCGTTCAACGCCCTCCTCAAAACCCTCGAGGAACCGCCCGCCCATGTGAAGTTCATGTTCGCTACCACCGACCCCGAGAAGGTCCTCCCTACCATCCTCTCGCGCTGCCAACGCTTCGACCTGCGGCGCATCCCCTCCGCCCTCATTGTCCAACACCTCGCCCACATCGCCCGCCAAGAAGGCGTCCAAATCGACGACGCCGCCCTCTACGCCGTCGCCCGAGGTGCCGATGGCGCCATGCGCGATGCCGAGTCCGCCCTGGACCAGTTGATCAGCTTCTGTGGCCAGGAAATCGCCGAGGCCGACGTCCTGGCCATGTTCGGCCTCGCCGCCCACGGGCAGATCCTCGCGCTGGCTGAGGCCGTCATCGCCGGCACACCCGAACCCGCGCTGCGCCACCTCGACGAACTCGCTCGCCATGGCAAAGACCTTGGCCGGCTCCTCGCCGACCTCCTCCATCACTTCCGCAACCTCCTGATCTACGAAGTCGCCCACGCCGATCTCGGCCTGCTCGAGGTCTCCGAGGCCGAAGCAGCCGCCCTCAAGACCCACGCCGGCCAGATCGACGCCCCCGCCGTCACCCGCGTCATGGAGGTGCTCAGCGACAGCGAAAACCGGCTCCGCGAAGCCGTGTCCAAACGCATCCTGCTCGAGGTCAGCATCCTCAAGGCCATTCAGGCGCGCAACGCCGTCAGCGTCGAAACCTTGCTCCACCACCTCGAAACCCTCCGCCAGCAAGACGGCGCCGAACCGCCCCCAGCCAACCCCGCCGCCACCACGGCCGGCCCGTCGCCAGCGACCCGTGCCGCCGCGGCCGGGCCCCAATCGGCTGCACCAGGACCGGCCGTCGCCACTCCATCGCCCCCCGCATCGTCACCGGCCTCCGGCTCGGTTGCCCCACAGCCAGCCGCAACAGACGCACCCAGTCTGACTGCACTCTGGGACGCGTTGCTCGCGGCCGTGGGCAAAGAAAGCCGGTTTGCGCGCAGCTACCTCGAGAAGGGTACCCCCATCTCATGCGTAGATAGACTCCTCACGATCGGCTACGACCCCAGCGCGCTCGACACCCTCCAACTGGTCGACAGCACACGGTACCATACCCTTCTGCAGACCAAGCTCCAGGACCTGGGCATACCCGGTGCGCGGGTCAAGTTCGTCAAGACCGACGGACCGACTGCCGTGCCGGCGACCACCTCCGCCACCGCGCCAAAACCGCCCGCACCCTCACCCGCACCAAAACCGTCCCCCCCACGCGCCGCTGCCGCCGAACAGGGCCCAGCCGTAGCCCCGAGTCCGCCCGAGTCCCAGCCCACCAAAGCCAAACCGGTCAAACTCGACCCCAACGAATTCAAGAACGACCCCCTCATCAAGGAAGCGCTCGAGGTCTTTAAGGGCCAGATCGTGGAAGTCCTCGCCTGAAACCTCGTCCCCTCCCGGCCATTCTCTTATGTCCAGCATCGGCAAACTCATGAAGCAGGCCAGCCGCATCCAGCGGCAAATCGAAGAGACCCAAGCCCAATTGGCAGCCCTTACGGTTGAAGCCACCAGCGGCGGTGGAGCCGTCACCGCCGTTGCTCGCGGCGATCAAACCCTCGCCTCGATCAAGATCGATCCTCAAGCCGTCAACCCCGCCGACGTCGCCCTCCTCGAAGACCTGGTCCTCACCGCCGTAAACACCGCGCTCACCCAGGCCAAACAAATCGCCGCCACCGAGATGAGCAAAGTCACCGGCGGCTTCAACTTCCCAGGACTCGCCTGAGGTGTGCCCGCCGGCGGTGCCCTGGACCGCCCCGCCCTGCACCACCACCACCACCGCGTCCGAGGCTCCCATGCCCATGCCGGTGCTCCCCGCTCCCTTGGCCGACTTGATGGCCGCACTGGGTAAGCTGCCCGGCATCGGCCCGCGCACGGCCGAGCGCCTGGCCCTGCATCTGGTCCAGGCCGACCCAAGCTTCGTCCGCCAGCTCGCCACCACCTTGACCAATGCCCGCGACCGCGTCCAGGGCTGCGCCACCTGCGGCGCCCTGACCGAGCTCCAACCCTGCGCCCTCTGCCAAGACGACCGCCGCGACGCCACGTTGGTCTGCGTGGTCGAACGGGCGGTGGACGTCTGGTTGCTCGACAAAGCCGGCACCTACCGCGGGCGTTTCCATGTGCTCGGCGGTAAGCTCTCGCCCCTCAACGGCATCGAGCCTGAGGACCTGCGAATCGCTCAACTCGAGCAGCGCCTCGAACGCGAACCGCTCCGCGAGGTCATCTTGGCTCTGCCCACCGACGTCGAAGGCGACGCCACCAGCCACTACCTGGCCCGCCGCCTGGCGCCGCGCGGACTCAAGATCACGCGCCTCGCGCACGGGCTCCCAGCCGGGAGCGGCCTCGAGTTCGCCGATGACCTCACCCTGAGCCGCGCCCTCGAGGGCCGCCAACCCATTGCTTGAGCCAACCCGACTGCCCCGAGTGAACTCGACCCGATCCACTCCGCCCAAGGCCGTCGTGTTCGACCTCGGCAAGGTGCTGCTCGATTTCGACTACGGCATCGCCTTGCGCCGCCTCCTGCCCCTGGTGCAAGCCCCGCTGGCCGACCTCCACCGACTCATCAACCAGTCGCCCCTCCTCTTCGAGTACGAGACCGGACGCATCGCCACCGCCGAGTTCTACGAGCGAGTCCGGGCGGCGACGCAGTTCCAGGGCACCTTCGAGTTATTTCGCGACGTCTTCGGCGACATCTTCACCGAGATCGCCCCCATGGTGGCCTTGCACGCCGACCTGCGCGCACGCGGTTGCCCCACCTACGTCCTCTCCAATACCAATGAGCTGGCCATCCAACACATCCGCCGCCGTTTCCCCTTCTTCGCCCACTTCGATGCCTATGTCCTCTCCTTCGAGCATCGCGCGATGAAACCCGACCCCGCCCTCTACGCGGTACTCGAACGCCTGACCGGCCTCCACGCCGGCGACCTGTTCTACCTGGACGATCGACCGGAAAACGTCGCCGCCGGACAGGCGCGAGGCTGGCGGGGTGTTGTGCACCACGACCCAGAACTTACCCGGCGCGCCCTCCTGGAAGCTGGACTGCTGAACCAGTGAACGAGCGGTTCGCGTCCTCCGAATGCCATCCTCGCGCGGACCCCAAAGGGCCGGGTTGCCTTTTGGCAGCGCCCGAATACCTTGGGGACAGGGTTCAGCCGACCTTCAGTGAATACGAACACCGCCTTGGTAGCCATTCGCGCGCGTTCGCAGCGCCAGGCCATGGACTGGAGCCTGGTCCTCGCCAGCCAAGGCATCGAAGCTACCCTCGAACATTTCCCCGAAGCCGAGGGTTGGCTGCTGTTGGTGGAGCCGACCCAACACGCCCGCGCCATCGAGGCCATCAAACTCTATCGCGTCGAAAACCGCCGTTGGGCTTGGCGCCAGCAACTCACCTGGTCGGGCCTCACCTTCCACTGGGGAGCCCTGTTCTGGTGTTGGTTGCTGATCTTGTTCCACTGGATGGCCGACGCCTTCGGGGGGCGCCTCGAATTGGCTGGCGCCATGAACGATCAGGTCCATTCCACCGGGCAGTGGTGGCGTCTGTTCACCGCCGTCACCCTCCACTCGGACCTAGGTCATCTGGCCGCGAACGTCTCGACGGGCCTCGTACTCCTGGGATTAAGCATGGCCCGCTACGGAGCAGGCATGGCCCTGCTGGCTGCCCTGCTGGCTGGGGCGGCGGGAAACCTGCTCGGTCTCCTGCTCCGACCGCAACCGTACGTGGGCTTGGGCGCTTCCGGCATGGTCATGGGTGCCTTGGGCCTGCTGGCGGCTCAATCGGCCGCTCTGCTCCGGCGCTCAGCCCATCCCCTCCGACAGGTGCTGACGGGGGTCGTGGGCGGCATGTTCCTCTTCCTCTTGCTCGGCTTGGATCCGCGCAGCGATGTCCTCGCTCACCTCGGCGGCTTCTTGGCCGGCGCCCTCTTTGGGGCCGCACTCGCCCTGCTGGGCGTTCATTGGGGCACCCATGGTCGTTGGGATGCCGCTGCCGGCACCGCCGCCGGAATCCTGGCCCTGGGCGCCTGGCTCTGTGCCTTCCTTTGACTCGGCCCTTCCTTTGGCTCGGCCCGGGAGGGGCCACGGCCGGAGCAGCGGCGCCCGTCCACAGGATCACCCCCCACCCACTACCCCCGCTCTGCTCGGTAAGGGATCCCGGCAAAGTCTGTTGTTGGCGGTCCTGGCCGAATTACCGAGCCGAGGGGCTGGTCGGCCAACCGAATCGTGCATTTCCCGTCAGATTTTGGCCTTGAGCATGTGGCTCGTGCTTGCGAAAAGGGTTAAGCGGTGAAGGCCGAACTGCTGCCTGGCGAGGTGTCTGGGCCGGTTAGGCAACCACGGCACACCCGGCAGGGAGCGCCGTCGACCGCGCCGTAGAAAGGCGACGTCTTATGTTGAAATGCCCACGGTGCAGCACCGGCCTGGAAACAGTCCTTTACGAGGGAGTCGAGATCGAGACCTGCCCCGGCTGTGGAGGCGAATGGCTTGATGCCGGTGAACTGCGCCAGATCGTCCAACACATCGAGGCCAAGTTCTCGCGGGAGGAACTCGGCCAACTCGATGCCCTGCATAAGAACGTCTTCCAGATCACGTCCGCCCCAGACCAAAACCTCTCCTGCCCCAAGTGTCCGGAGCAGAAACTCTCCGCATACAACTACGCCAGTTCTTCCGGCATCATCTTGGACAAGTGCCCTGGCTGCGGCGGCGTTTGGCTCGACCGCAATGAACTCGAAGCCGTCCAAGTGCTGGTCGAGGAGTGGAACCGCCACCTGGATTCCGACGTGACCAGGTACGGTTCTGTGGCCGAGCTAGCGCGCCAGCGTGCTCAACGCGAGGCTGAGGCCGGGCTGCGCGTGCCGCGGTTCGGTTTTGTGATGGCGATCTTGCGGACGTTCTTGTGATCCGCCAAGCGAGCGACCTTAAGCTCACGAGATCGATGCCTTCCGCAAATCGCGCAGAGCGTTCAACCCCAACAGCGGCTCGCCCCCACTCCGAATCGGCCGTGCCCCACTCCGCCGCTTGGCCCCAAACCGCTCCCGATGCGCCAACCACACAGCATCCACAAACCCCTTAGACCCCAAAACGACCCCGACCGTCATGTGCCGTATCCGTAACCGCAGCACCTCGCCAGCACTCAATTCCCCGCCCTTCTGCAACACCCGCCGAATCTGCTCCCGACTCAACGCCGCCTTCCCGCTGCTCCCAGACACCCCTCCCCGCACAAACAGTCGCTGCCGATAAGCCGCCCCCACCTCCTGCCACTCACGCAACTGCCGAGCCTGCACCGCCCTCGATTCCCCGGGCGCCCCTGCAGCCCGCGTGCCGGCCAAAAACGGAGCGCGGGCATCTTGCCCGCGGGTCCCTGTCCCTGCCCCTGCCTCTTCCCCTGCTGCCCCCGCCGCCGCCCGAAACCCTTCCGCCCCAACCGCCCCAGTCGCGCCCTGGAGAATTCCCTCACTCTCACGCGAGTACATGCTCAGTAACCCCGCCCGGGCCTTCAAATCCCCAGCCACCGCCGCCGCATACCCGCAATGCCGGTAGTCCTTAGGATCCTCCGCTAACCCAGCCCGCACCGCGTTCAAGTCGATGTACGCCGACACCGTCTCCAGCACCCCCGACTCATCCTCGACCAACACACTCCGGAACCGTTCCGCCCACAGCGTCCCAAAGCGCTGATGCCGTATGTTGTACCACTTGCTGAACCGCTGCTTGAACTCCTTCATGAACTCCGACACATCCCCCATCCGCGCCAGCATCCGCTCCCGGATGTCCGCGTCC
>Ga0194125_10004261_pt1 | contig 22423 bp, 17 predicted proteins | sample TA2KigC250mmetaG_FD_148626 | JGI IMG/M metagenome (GOLD analysis project Ga0194125, IMG submission 148626) | Freshwater microbial communities from Lake Tanganyika, Tanzania - TA2015034 Kigoma Deep Cast 250m | ecosystem: Environmental > Aquatic > Freshwater > Lake | place: Tanzania: Lake... | reverse complement strand
CGAAGCCTTTGACCTCGGTCACGGTGATGCCCTGGACACCGATGCCCGAGAGGGCCTCGCGGACCTCGTCGAGCTTGAAGGGCTTGATGACTGCTGTGATGAGCTTCATGTCAATCCTTGTTGGTTAAAGAGGGGCCGCAGCGAGCCGCGGCCCGGTTAGAGAGTTAGAAGGTTTTGGTGAGGGAGAGGACGATGGCGTCTCCAGCAAGACCGGAGCCGGCCGCAAAAAACCATCCCTCAGAGGTGTTGGCTCGAGAATTCTTTAGGTCGACCGTGGTCAACTTAACCGAGGCGGTGTAACTGTCCGGCAAAGCAACCGAGACGCCGACACTGTAATCGGTGAAGTCGGGGTTGACAGTGTGAGTTCCCTTAATGTCTTGGCGGCCCACGTGCGCTGAGAGAGTTACCTGCTCGTTTAACGCGAAGGAGGCATTCACGTCGTGATAGGTGGACCCACTTGAGTTCGAGTTGATGCCAAACCAGTTGCTGGTCGTCCTGTAGAACTTATACGAGAGAGGCCCCCCTGAGAAGCCGACATACCATTCTTGAGTTCTATTCTTGGGGTTGGCAGTGTTTCCAGGATAGGTGTACTCGATGAGACCAACGTCGTACCCTAATCCCCCTGCAGGAAGGGTGCCGCGGAAACCACCATAGATGTCGATCTCCATGCTTCCGCCGGTATTCGCCCACTGTGAAACGTTGGAAGCAAATGTCCCCAAGTAAATGCCGCTTTTGTGGGTGAAATCGAACCCCCCCTGGGCGGCGGGTTTCTCGTTGGTTTGTGTCACGCCCCTAAAGCGGTAATCACTCACCAAACCGAAATTGCCAGAAATCGTGAAGTCAGGCTCCGGTGCTTTGGGGTCGGCGGCCAATAGAGGCGAGGCGAAAACCCCTGTTATGCCGGCCAAGGCAAATGCTAATAGTTTCTTTTTCATTGTTTTGCTCTCCAAGTGGGTGTTAGCGGAACAACCATCAGCAGGACTCGTGCCACCCCAAAAACCCGTGAAATAGGCCTTTTTTTGGCTTTTTTGAATCAAACTGGTGCCATATAGTATGCTTGTCTCACCAATTTGGTGCGCTTCATGCACCGAATTCAGCGTTGCACCCTCTCCGTGCGGGACCAACCCGAGCGTATAGCGCCCCTCGCAGTCCTCTCAGTTCAGCATCGCTCCGCGCTTCTGCTACACCCGGGTCGCGCCCAGGCCATAGACGGACCCCCTCCCTGCCCGTGGTAACTTTCCCCTCATGAACAAGTTCCCAATGCCCGATTGGTTGGCCGCCTTTCAAGACTTTCAGCAGAAGGTCTCGGGCCTGGTGGGCGAGGCCCCCCGGGCAGAAATGGAGAAGCACTTTCGTTCCGCAGTCTCCGCGGCCTTGGAGCGCATGGACCTGGTCACCCGCGAGGAGTTTGAGCAGCAGCAAGAGGCGCTGCTTCGCGCCAAACAGAAGCTCGCAGAGCTCGAGGCTCGGTTGAATGCCCTTCAAACCCAGTCCAGCGGCAATAGAGACTGACTCCCACCTATAGCAGATAGGCCGATAGTGGCAAGGTGCCCAGGCGGGAACACTGCCGGGCATGTCTTTCGCTCTTGCGCACGCCCGCAGTCTCTTGGGGCTAAGAAGCCAGGTGGTTCGGGTGGAGGTTCACCTGGCCAATGGCCTGCCGCAGTTTTCACTGGTGGGCCTGCCGAGCACGGCGGTTCGAGAATCCCGCGACCGGGTTCGTGCTGCGCTGGTGAATTCGGGCTTTGAGTTTCCAGCGCGTCGTGTCACGGTCAGCCTCACGCCCGCAGACCTCCCCAAAGACTCGGGCCATTTTGATTTGGCCATCGCCCTGGGGATTCTTGCGGCCAGCCAGCAGTTCCCGGCCCAGTCACTGAACAACAAAGTATTTGCCGGTGAACTCTCGCTCTCGGGCGAACTCCTTCCAGTTCGTGCCGCATTCGCCTTGGCCACAGCCCTGTCACTGGAGCCCGTTAGCGCTCGACCGTGCCTGGTCCTGCCTCAGGCCAACGCCAGTGACCTATCGGGCTTTGAGGCGGAGCAACCCATTTCTTTGGCCGCGAGTCTGCGCGACTTGGTGGCTGCCTTGCGATCGGGCGAACTGCTCTCTGTCTGGTCTTGTAGGAAGCGAGCCCCTTCTCTCTCTACTGAGCAGTCAAGCCCATCAGAGGAGTTTGATTTCGTGCATTCAGAGGCATTGGCCTGGGAAGACCTTCAAGGCCAGTCCCTGGCGCGGCAGGCCGCGATGGTTGCGGTGGCGGGTGCCCATAACCTTCTCCTACTCGGGCCCCCTGGGGTTGGCAAATCAATGATTGCCCAGCGCATGGCGGGCCTTGTTCCACCCATGCAAAATGCGATTGCGGCGGAACTCGCCGCCATTCGGAGTCTCGCAACGGGATCGCCGGTGGGCATCGATAGGGGCATCGATAGGGGCGCAAGTAGTGGCACGGGGACGGGATCGGATCACACCGGCAGCGGGTTTGTGCGGCCGCCATTTCGAAACCCCCATCACACCGCCACTGCGCGGGCATTGACCGGTGGTGGCATACCGATTCGCCCGGGCGAGATGTCTCTCGCCCACGGGGGAATCCTCTTTCTCGATGAGATGCCCGAGTTTGCAAGAGACTGTCTAGAGAGCCTTCGCGAGCCCCTTGAGACCAAGCAGGTCCGTATCTCCCGGGCCAAAGAGCAGGTGGAATACCCCGCGCATTTCATGCTGGTTGGCGCCATGAACCCATGCCCCTGCGGGCTCTGGGGAAGCACGGCCTGTCGCTGCTCCCCCGATCAGGTGCAGCGATACCGAGGCCGAATCTCAGGCCCCGTGTTGGATCGCTTCGATCTGGCGGTGATGCTCGAGCAGCACACCGTGCAGAAGCCGAGCAATGTGGCAGCCCGAGTTCATGGGCCCAGCATTGAGAGCCTCGCAAATGGCAGAACCTCCGAGATGGCCCAGGCGGTGGCCCGTGCCCGAGAGATGGCGAGGCAGCGGCAGGGATGCAACAACGCCGACCTTGGCATTGCCAAGCTCAATGAAACATCACTCATCGAGCCAGCCGCTTCAGACCTTGTCTCGAATATGGCCCAGCGCATGGGCTGGAGCCTGCGAGTGGTGCATCGGCTGATGCGAGTGGCCCGAACCATCGCCGACCTCGAGGGCCAGCAACAAGTAATGCCAGCCCAGATGGCCAAGGCGATTGGTCTCAGGCGCGGCCTGGATGGGCCTGCGACCTCGTAAGCCATAGAAGGCTGGCCACCTGCGCAATGAGCCAGAGGCCAATGCCCATTCGCATTGCCAACTGCTCCTCACTGCCCATGGCCATAAACCCATCAATGGCGAGCCCCAACCCCCACTGAACGGCAAAGGCACCGATGAATATGAGGAAGTTGAATCCAGTGGTGGCCCTTCCCGAGAGGGCAATTGGAAAAGCACTGGCAAAGCGTGTGTAGGCCAGGGTGGTCACACCACCAAAGAGAAAAACAAGAATCCAGCAGTAGAGTGCCCACCCCACAGGGGCGACCATAAGGGCAAGGGTTGCGATCGCCATGCCGACGAGCCCCGTGTGCATTAGTTTCGGCAGCTCCCAGCCCCACTTCTGAACACGCACCGAGAGGGCCGCCGTGCCCAGATGGCTGAGCAGAACAGTGGCTGTTACAACAAATAGACCCAGAGCGGCCTGGGCCTGCCCGGCCCCATCGACGCGACTCAGCCAGGGCGCCACCCAGAGGCTGTGCATGGCCAGCAGGCCTCCATAAGAGAGAAGGCCAAAGGGCAGCATGCGCCAAAAGATGGGTGCGCGTGTGAGTTGGGCGAGCCCATCCACGGCGTCTTTCAGCAAGGGTGGAGCGCCATCGCTTCGAACGATTGAATCGGCAGGAAGCGCAAACCGAATCGCCAGAAAGGCCAAGCCAAACGCAAGGGCGAGCCACACAAAGATGTCTTGCCAGGACATCAGCGCCAGTGCCCACTGAACGGGCAGCGTGGCGCAGAGCGCGCCGGCCGAGCCGATCACCAGCATGCTCGAGGCCAAGGGGGCCTGAAGCCGCTGATCAAACCAGATTCGATAAAACTTATAAGAGGCCATCAGACAGGCCGAGACCCCCACCCCTATCAGTGCTCGGCCAATCCAGAGCTGCCAGAATGCACTGGCCATGGCCGATACAAGGCATCCCGCAATCGCAAAGAGCAGCAAACCACTCTCCACTCTACGTGGGCCATAGCGATCGAGGAGCAGGCCCACGGGCAGTTGCATCAGCGCGAAGGTGAGCAGATAGGCACTGCTGAGAAGACCGAGATCCGCAGCCGAGAGTGAGAAGGCCGTGGTGAGTTCGGGCGCGAGCACACCATTGATGGTGCGAAGCCCATAGGAGAGGGCATAGGCGGTCCCGAAGGGCCAGACCGACTGCCAGATGGTCTGCGGCATCAGTGGACCATTAGTGGATCAACGCAGGCGCCTGCTAAGGGGTGCCGACACGAAGACTATCGAGAAACTGCTGGGCCTCATCCTGTGGGAAGCCATGGCTGGGGCCAACCACAATTGCCTCGATGACCCAGCCATTGCGAACCACCGAACGCATGAGTAATCGGGCGGGGACGGGGTCTCCATCGGCCTTGAGTTGAAGGGTGCCACGTGCGCTGAGCGGAGAGCCCAAGGCCTTTGGATCGATGGAGTCGATCCTTCCGCGGATGTTCTTCACTCGAGAGGCTTCGAGTGCCCTTCGGACGGCCTCACGCTCAGCGGGTGTCTTGCCTTCGAGCTTTACCAGCCCAAGGGCAAAACTCACATCCTTGATGCGACTGGCATGCATGGTCAGCGAGATCTCGGTGGTCGCGCGCCCTGGTGTTAACTCTGGAGACGGCTGCAAGGCCACGGTGCGGGTGACCACCATGGGCTTGCCGGGAAAGAGAATGCTCCATCCCACTTCAGCGTCGCGAACCTCTCGCCAATCATAGGTGGGGCTGCAGCCGGCCAGCCCAAACACCAATACAAAGACAAACAAAAATAGAGATCTCATAATGGGCTGAGTAAAGCCAAAGGAGTGTATCGGAGTGATTCGTTTCATGAGCAAGGCCGCTGCGTCATTCATCATGACCGAGTCTGTTGCCAAAGATGTCTTCGCGGCCCTTGGTGAAGACTACCGGGTCCCGGGTATTTGGATTGTGGACCGACTCCCCGATCTGATCGAACGTTCTCAGCAGGCCATGGCTGCCTCCAAAGAGAGGGAGGCCAAGGCCGAGCGTGCCATTGAAGATCTGATGGATGCCGCACAGGGCGATTCCCTCACTCAGCAACAGCTGGCGAGTCAGATTGGCGTGGGATTGTCGCGGCGACTGGTGCCAGTGCTCGAGATGATGAAACGAGCACAGGAGCAGGCCGAACCGATTGTCTGGGAGCAGGCTTAAGACAGCAGTGGCGAGAGTCGTCGGCGCGCCTCGCTGGCATCCACACCCGCCCGCTGCGCATAGTCTTGAAGTTGGTCTTCGCCAATCGGCCCCAGGTTGAAGTACTGGGCCTCTTCACGCCAGAGATAAAAACCACTCACCGCCGAGGCCGGCATCATCGCAAGGTTCTCCGTGAGGGAGAGGCCCACCTCCTGGGCTGCAAGCACCTCGAACATCTCTGACTTCACGCTGTGATCGGGGCAGGCCGGGTAGCCCGGAGCGGGGCGAATGCCTTGATAACTCTCGGCAATGAGCTCCGCGTTTGAGAGTGACTCGCCCGCTGCATATCCCCAGAACTCGACTCGCACACGCTGGTGCAGCCGCTCGGCAAATGACTCCGCAAGTCGATCGGCCAATGCCTTGACCAGAATGGCGTTGTAGTCGTCGCCTTTGGCCTCGTAGTCGGCGGCCAATGCATCGGCACCTTGAATACAGACTGCAAAACAGCCCAGGTAGTCCCGACAACCCGCTTCAACGGGCGCCACATAGTCCGCAAGAGACTTGTTGAATTCGCCGCTCGGCTTCTCGGTCTGTTGACGAAGGCCGTGCCAGCAGAGAACCGGCGTTGAGAGGCCTTCATCGCTGAAGATCGTGAGGTCCTCGGGACCGGTGCGACGCGCAGGAAGCAATGCGAAAACCCCGTTGGCGGTGAGCTTGCGGCCCTCGATGAGTCGCTTGAGCATGGCCTGGCCATCGGCGAATACCTGCTGCGCCTGCTTACCCACCACGGCGTCCTCGAGGATGGCCGGGTAGGGCCCGGCCAGGTCCCAGGTCTGGAAAAAAGGCGTCCAGTCGATGGTTCCCACGAGTTCCTCGAGGGGGTAGCTGCGAAGTTGCCGACGGCCGAGCGCAATGGGCGTGGGGGCATCGGCATGAAATGAAATGGTCGGTGCATTGGCCCTGGCCTTGGCAAGGTCGAGCATCTTCGTGTTGACCTTGTTGGCATGCCGCTCACGTAGCTTCTGATAATCGACCGAGTGGTTGGCCAAATAGGTCTTCTTGGCTGATTCATCGCCCGTGAGCGACTGGGCCACAGGCACCGAGCGCGAGGCATCGGGCACCCAAATCACCGGGCCAGAGTAATGGGGTGCAATCTTCACCGCCGTGTGCACGCGCGAGGTGGTGGCCCCACCAATGAGCAGGGGGATTTGCTTGGTGCGACACCAGTCGTCGCGCTCCATCTCGCGCGCCACCTGCGCCATCTCCTCGAGGCTTGGGGTAATTAGGCCCGAGAGGCCGATGAGGTCGGCATTGTGTTCCTTTGCTGCCGCAATAATCTGCTGCGCGGGGATCATCACCCCCATATTCACAATGTCGAAGTTATTGCATTGGAGCACCACAGAAACGATGTTCTTGCCGATGTCGTGCACATCGCCTTTGACCGTGGCAAGAATCATCTTCCCCTTGGCCTGGACCTGGCCACTGGCGGCCTGCTCCGCCTCAATAAATGGCACAAGGTGGGCCACGGCGGCCTTCATCACGCGAGCGGATTTCACCACCTGGGGCAGGAACATCTTGCCCTCGGCGAACAAATCACCCACCACATTCATGCCTGACATGAGAGGGCCTTCAATGACTTCGATGGGCCTGCCATTGCGCGCATCGATCTCAAGGCGCACTGCCTCGGTGTCTTCCACAATGAATTCAGTAAGCCCATGAACCAGAGCATGTTCGATGCGCTTCACGGCAGGCAGTTCACGCCAGGCAAGCTTCTCTTCTTCTCTCTGACCGTCGTTCTTGAGGCGAGCCGCGAACTCGATCATTCGCTCCGTGGCATCGGGCCTGCGATCAAAGACTATGTCTTCCACATGCTCTCGAAGCGCTGGGTCCATGTCTTCGTAGACACCGAGTTGACCCGCATTGACGATGCCCATGGTCATGCCAGCGCGCACGGCATGGTAGAGGAAGACGGTGTGTATGGCCTCGCGGGCGGCATCATTGCCTCGGAAGGAAAAGCTCACATTCGAGACACCCCCGGAGATTTTTGCGTGGGGCAGGCTTTCTCGAATCCAACGTGTCGCCTCAATGAAATCGATGGCATAGCGATTGTGTTCTTCAATACCAGTGGCAATGGCAAAGATATTGGGATCAAAAATAATGTCTTCGGCAGGAAAGCCCACTGATTCGGTCAGCAGCCGGTAGGCCCTTTGGCAGATGGCCTTGCGCCGCTCTAGGGTGTCGGCCTGGCCTTGCTCGTCAAAGGCCATGACCACCGCGGCCGCACCGTAGTGCTTGCATAGACGGGCCTGGCGAAGAAACGCCTCTTCTCCCTCTTTGAGAGAGATGGAGTTGACCACCGCCTTTCCTTGAACGCACTTGAGCCCCGCCTCGATCACCTCCCATTTAGAGGAGTCGATCATGATCGGCACCTTCGAGATGTCCGGCTCCGAGGCGATGAGGTTGAGGAACCGTGTCATGGCGGCCTTCGAATCGAGCATGGCCTCGTCCATGTTCACATCGATCATCTGCGCACCGTTCTCTACCTGCTGCCGGGCGACCTCCACAGCCTTATCGAACTCGCCATTGAGAATCAGTCGGGCAAATTGACGCGAGCCCGTGACATTGGTGCGCTCCCCCACATTAACGAAGAAGGATTGTTCGTCGATGTTGAAAGGCTCGAGACCCGAGAGCCGTGTCTTGGTGGGTGCTGCGGGGATGGGACGCGGCCGATGCTCGCAGACCGCCTTGGCGATGGCGGCAATGTGCTCGGGTGTGGTGCCACAGCAGCCACCAACCACATTGACCCAGCCATACTGCGCAAAATTTTTGAGGAAGCCCGAAGTGGTGGGTGGTGTCTCATCAAAGCCCGTGGCGGCCATGGGATTGGGCAGGCCGGCATTTGGGTAGACGCAGATGGGTACATCACTGAGCTTAGAGAGCTCCTCGACATAGGGCCGCATTAGGGCAGCACCCAGGGCGCAATTCAGGCCGATCGTAAGGGGCTTGGCGTGGCGAACGCTATTCCAGAATGCCTCGACAGTCTGCCCGGACAAAATCCGACCCGAGGCGTCGGTGACTGTGCCGGAGATCATCACCGGCCAGCGCATGCCTCGGGCCTCGAAGACCTCTTCGAGGGCGAATATGGCGGCCTTGGCATTGAGGGTATCGAAGATGGTCTCGATAAGGAGCAGGTCCACGTCAGCATCAATCAGCGCATCGGCCTGCTCGCGATAGCTCAGCACAAGTTCATCGAAACTGATGTTGCGAGCGCCAGGATCATTCACATCCGGCGAGATGGAGGCCGTTCGCGGCGTGGGCCCGATGGCGCCGGCGACGAATCGAGGTTTGTCAGTGCTGCTGTATTTGTCTCGTGCCGCGCAGGCCAATCGTGCCGAGGCTTGGTTCATCTCCAGGGCCATCTCGGCCAGGCGGTAGTCCTCCTGGGCCACCCGAGTGGCACCAAAGGTGTTGGTCTCGATGATGTCGGCCCCGGCCTCGAGGTACTGCTCGTGAATCGACTGAATGATGCCGGGCTGGGTGAGGCTGAGAAGCTCGTTGTTGCCCTTGACTTCAATGCCGCTCTTGAGTGCTTGATCAAGAACCGCCGCAAGGGATTCATTGAGCGGCATGGCCTGAGAACCCGTTTGGCCCCGGTAATCCGATTCGCTCAGTTTGTACTGCTGAATCATGGTGCCCATGGCACCGTCAATGATTAGGATTCGCTGCGCGAGGGCCTGTTCAATCAATTCAAAACGAGGCGATTTCGGCAGCTGTGCACGCCCCTCGGAACGGGGCATCCGATGCGTTTGATTGGGTGTGGCTTGGAGTGCGGCTGTGGGAGTCAAGCCAGCGATTATAGGCGGTTGAGCCAGTAATTGAGGCCATCGGCATTGAGCCGAACATCGAGGGCGAGCACCTCTTCGAGCTCCGAATCTTCAATGCCCACGCCCATCGAACGGGCTTGTTCTTTGAGCATCGCCATGAGGTCGCTCTGAATTCGTTTGGCCCGACCTTCCCCGGCGTCTTTGTGTGCCATGGCCAGGGCCACATAGTCATCAACCTGTGAGAGCAACCGCGCACCGCAGCCAGCCACATCGGTGACTTGGGAGTAGTGGGTGAGGTAGACCGCACTGGGTTTGGCATCCATGACTCGGCGGATGGACTTGCGCAGCGGGTCGGGCTCGAACTGGGTGGGTGGGCAAGTAACGAAAATAAAGCAGCCCTTGGGCGTGTCGAGCTCCCGATAGGAGATGCCGAAGGTATCTCCGGTGAAGACACCATTGGACTGCGAATCATGAATAAAGACATGGTGCCGGGCGTGTCCGGGTGCATCCCAGAAACTCAGGGTTCGAGAGCCCAGGGTGATCTGCGCACCCTCGCCGATCGACAGAATGCGATCGGGATCAACAGGAGAGAGCCTGCCGTATTCGCGCAGGGCCATCTCTTCGCCATAGACGGAGCAGACCGACTCCCAGAGAGCGCTCGGGTCGACCATGTGCTTCACGCCCCTTGGATGCACGGTCAGCCGTGCATTGGGACAGTGATTGAGCAAGGCCCCCGCCCCACCGGCGTGGTCGAGGTGAATGTGGGTTAGAACGATGTAGTCGACCTGATCGGTGCCAAGACCCAGGCCACCGAGAGTCTCGAGAATTCGGGGCACTGAATTGGCCGTTGAAGTGTCGATGACGGCAACCCGTCCGCCGTCGATCACGAAATGAATGGCATCGAGCTCGGTGCGCAGGTAGCCCGAGTCGAGGCTGTAGATGCCGTTATTGAAATCGCGAAGATGGGTGAGGGGCTGCTTGAAGTGCTGATGCTGATGATGTGGATTCATAGAGCTGAATTATCGCGAACAATCGATTCGGCCGCCCGTTGGGCGATGAGCATGACCGGTGCATTGGTATTGCCAGAGGTGATCAGGGGCATGGCCGAGGCATCGACCACTCGAAGACCAGCGATTCCTCGCAGGCGACAGTCGGAATCGAGCACGGTGCCCATGGCACAGGTCCCCACGGGGTGAAAGATGGTGGTTCCGAGTTCTCGTGCCGCTTGGGCAAGCTCTTCAGTGGTTCGCACCGAGGGGCCGGGAAGAAATTCTTCTGGATCGAACCTGGCGAGCGCATGGCCTCGCATGATTGCGCGGGTCATCTCAAGCCCCCGAACACTCGCGTTGATATCGTCTTCGGTTGAGAGGTAATTGCATTGAATCTTGGGAGCAGCAAGGGTCTCGGGGTGTTGGATGTGGACACTGCCGCGCGAACTCGGGCGAAGGTTACAGACCGAGGGGGTAATGGCATCGAAGGGGTGCAGGGGTTCGCCGAACTTCGGCAAGGAGAGTGGCTGGACATGCCACTCTAGGTCGGGGCTGGCAAGTGATGGTTGGCTCTTGGCAAAGGCCCCCAGTGTGGATGGCGGCATGGTCAAGGGGCCGGTTCGAAAGAGAGCGTATTCAAGCCCCATGCCCAGTCGGGTCAGTGGATTCTTGTAGAGGCTGTTGACGGTCTTGGCGCCCTTAATTTTGTAGACCGTTCGAATCTGTAAGTGGTCTTGGAGATTCTCGCCAATTGCGGGCTGATCGAGCACGACTGGAATCTGCAGGCCAGCGAGCATTCGGGCCGACCCCACTCCAGAGGCTTCGAGGAGCTGAACCGACCCGATGGACCCAGCCGAGAGAATGAGCTCCTTTTTTGCAAAGATATCAATGAGCTGGTTGTCTTTTAGGAGACGCAGGCCACTGGCGCGCTGGCTTGCCTGCGACCAGGCCGCAGAGGCGGGCGTATTTGCCAGATTTCGATTCGCCTCAAAGAGCAGCTTGATGGCGTGTGCATGGGTCCAGACCGTCAGGTTGGGTCGCTTGGCGATGGGATGCAAGAAGGCATCGGCCATCGACCATCGGCGCCCTCTTCTCTGGGTGACGTGAAAGTAGGCGCAGCCCGAGTTGTCACCCCGATTGAATTCCTCGACGGAGGCAATGCCTGCCTGTGCTGCAGCAGCCCGCCATGCATCAAGAATCGGCCATCGCACCCGCGGTCGCTCCACTCGCATCTCGCCACCCGAGCCATGCCAATCGTCGCCACCAGCGAAGTAATCCTCGAGCTTGATATAGGTTGAGAGGGTCTGGCCGGACTCGGCGGTTCCCCATCTCCACCTCTCGTCGCCGATGGCCTCGGCCCATCGGTCGTAGTCGCTCGTCTGGCCACGCATGTAAATCATTGCGTTGATCGAAGAGCAGCCGCCAATCACTCGGCCTCGGGCATAGTGAATGGAGCGACCGGCAAGGCCCGGATCGCTCTGGGTCTTGAAGCACCAATCGGTTCTTGGGTTGGCAATGGTGAAGAGGTAGCCCACTGGAATCTTGATCCAGACCCAGTCGTCCTTTCCTCCCGCCTCGATCAGAAGCACCGTCTTGGAAGGGTCGGCCGAGAGTCGATTGGCAAGCAGACACCCCGCACTTCCTGCCCCCACCACTACATAGTCAAAGCTCAACATCGGGGGCCGTCTGAGGAAAACCGAATCTCGTTGGGGTAGGGGAAAACATCATCGAGTAGGCCCTGTTGAATCCGATTTTGCTGTGCCTGCCAGAAGGCCGCATCGAGTAGTTCGGCGTGGTGACGCATGAACGCCGCCCGAAGCCGAGGAACCCCAAGCAGAAAGCGCTCGAACTCCTCGGGGAAGACATCGTTGGGCCCCACGGTGTACCAGGGCTCCGAGGACATCTCGTCCTCGGGGGTTCGGGGGGGTGGAATCTCGCGGAACCGGCACTCGGTGAGGTATTGAATCTCATCGTAGTCATAGAAGACCACCCGACCCTGTCGGGTCATGCCGAAATTCTTGTAGAGCATGTCGCCCGGGAAAATGTTTGCAGCCAGCAGCTGACGAATGGCATTTCCGTACTCGATGACGGCACGTTCGAGCTGCTGATCGGTTGCGTGCTCGAGATAAATATTGAGCGGCACCATTCGTCGCTCGATGTAGAGATGCCGAATCACCACCCGTTCGCCATCCTCTTCAAGCATGATTGGCGCAAATTCGCGAATCTCCTGGAGCAGGCTCTCCTCGAATCGGGCCTTGGGGAAATCGACATTCGAGTACTCCCAGACGTCGGCCATGCGACCCGCCCGATCGTGAAACTTCACCAACTGATAGCGAGACATGATGTGTTCGCGGCTGACTTCTTTTGCCCGCTGGTCTTTGATGATCTTAAAGACATAAGGCAACGAGGGAAGCGTGAAGACCAACATCACCAAGCCCTTGATGCCGTCAGCAAGTTTGAAGCGGTCTTGAGAGTGCTTGAGGTGGTGCAATAAATCTCGGTAAAAAAGTGTTTTGCCCTGCTTCTGTAGGCCGAGCATGGTGTAGATCTCGGCCGCAGGCTTGTTGGGAAGAATGCTCTTTAGAAATTGAACGTAGGCCGATGGAACCTCCATGTCGACCATGAAGTAGGCCCGTGCAAAAGAAAACAGAGTAGAGATCTGCTCGACTCGCATGAGGAAGGTGTCGATTCGCAACAGACCATCCTCGCCTCTCAGAATGGGCACAGCAAAGCCAATGGGTTCGCCGTCATTGATCACCCGGCCAATCAGGTAGGCGCCTTTGTTGCGATAAAAGAGGCTTCGCAAGACATGAATCTGTAGGTCTTGCTTGGCATTGAATGGCCGCTCTAGCTGGGCAATGGCGCTGCGAACCACCCGCCGAAGGTCTCGGTGGCTGTCCTCCCATGGACAGGCCAGACCAATATCCACAAGCACCTGAGTCAGGCAGTGGCGCAGCCCAGTCTCATTGGGGTAGTAGGCCCGGTAGGAGGGTGGGTCGGAGTCGAGGTAGTCGGTGGCCTGGGAGGGGCGCACAAAGAGGACCTCGTTGTCGAAGTAATTGCGACGAAGAATCTTGGTGGTCACCGAGTTGAAGAAGGTCTCTGCCAATTCGGGTTGGCGATGGTCGGCGAGCAGGCCAATATAGGCACGCTTGACTTCCGGCCAGACACCCTCAGCCGCCAATTCGTCGGCAAACAGCGCCTGGAGCTGACGGCTGGCCTCCTCGATGCGTTGGTCGTAGAACGCAATTCTCTCGCTGGCCAATCGGCGAATGCTCTGGAATGCACCTGACTCAAAACAGGTCTTGGCCTGCTGCGCGTTGTAACGGAAAAGGCCATAGTGGCGGTCGAAGCCCTCGAGCATCACGCGAGCGATGGCCAGGGCGGGGCTCATTGGACTGGCCAAGACCGATCCGTCCTATGGGTGGAGTGTGAAACCTTGCGTGACGCGGGACCGATCGCGGGCCACACTGAACAAGAGCCCCATCCCCACGCCCAGTGTGACCATCGCTGTGCCGCCATACGAGATAAAGGGCAGCGGGATACCGACGACGGGGAGGATGCCGGTGACCATGCCCAGGTTGACAAAGGCATAGGTGAAGATGATCAGGGCAAGGGCTGCAGAGAGCAGGCGGCCAAAGAGTGTCGGAGCGCCCAGTGATATCCATAGGCCTCGGAGCACCAGCCCAAGGAAGAGTGCGAGCAGAATCGCAGAGCCGATGAAGCCGAACTCCTCTGCGTAGCCCGCAAAGACGAAGTCTGTGGCCCGCTCGGGGATGAACTCCAATTGGGTCTGGGTGCCTTGAAGCCAGCCTTTGCCGAAGATGCCTCCGGAGCCCACTGCAATCACCGACTGAAGAATATGGAAGCCCTTTCCAAGCGGGTCGCGCATCGGGTCGAGCAGTGTGCAGACCCGTTGGCGTTGGTACTCCCTTAGACCTGGCCAGTCGATACCGGGACCGCAGGCGGCATCGCCAAAACTGACCAAGAGAACCACGCCAACAAAGAGGGTGCCAAGAACCAACAGCACCAGCCGCCAGGGAATGCCACTGAGGTACAAGACAAAAATTCCAGATGCGAAGACCAGAATGGCCGTTCCCAGATCGGGCTGCTTGATGATGAGTATGACCGGCACGAGCAAGAGTAAGACGGGTACGACCCAATCTCGCCAGCCTCTCAGACCCTCTCGTTGGTGGATTAGAGAGGCCAGCATCAGTGGCATGGCAATCTTCATCAGCTCAGAGGGTTGAATTCGAGTGATTCCAATATCGAGCCACCGCGTCGCACCCTTGGCGGTCTCGCCGAAAAATTCAACAGCAAGAAGAAGCAGAAGACCGAGACTATAGAGGGGCACAGCCGCCTTTTGAAATTGCATTGCAGGAATCTGGGCGAGTACGAGCATCAAGGCCAGCGCGAGGAATAAATTGCGCATGTGGCCAACAAATCGATCGGGGTCGTCGTGGGCTGCACTGTAGACCGCCAGGACACTAATGAAAAAGATGCCCATGGCGGTCCAGAAAAGCGGCTGGTCGAGCCGATAGAAGCGTTGCTTGAGCCAGAAAACAACCGCCCGCCAGCCGGTCTGGGCCTTGCGCTTCTCAAGGCTATTCACGAGGGCTCCTTGTCAGCGGCCTGCGCCTTAATTGCGGGCTTGGGTGGCGCCAGAAGGTAATCCAAGACCTTGCGCGCAATGGGGGCAGCGGCCGCAGCGCCAAAGCCACCGTTTTCAACCACCACCGCCAGCGCCACCTTCGGGTCGTCTGCGGGGGCAAAGGCGATGTAGAGCGAGTGGTCCCTCAAGCGTTCTGCCACTCGGCTCGCTACATACTTCTCGTCTTGTTTAAGGCTAAACACCTGGGCGGTTCCAGTCTTGCCAGCCACCTTGTAGGGAACGCCCGCCATGACCCGCGCGCCCGTGCCTGTGAGGTTGACCTCCACCATTGCATTGGTGACCAGCTCGACCCATTCCGGCTGGAGGGTCAGTGTCTCGTCAATGACTGGAGGAAGTGGGTTCATTGCACCCGTGCCGTCCTCGATGGACCGAACCAGGCGAGGCTTGAGGAGCTTGCCCCCATTGGCAATCGCGGCCGTTGCTCGAGCAAGCTGAAGCATGGTGAACGCGTTGTAGCCCTGGCCGATTCCGATCGAGGGCGTCTCACCGGTCAGCCACGCGGTGCCGAAACGCTTCATCTTCCAATCCGACGATGGAAGAATGCCGGGCATTTCGCCATCCATATCAATGCCGGTTTTCTGGCCAAATCCAAAAGGGCTGATGAACTTGTGGATGGTGTCGACCCCCATGTCCATGGCCAGCTTGTAGTAGTAGGTGTCACTGGAGACCGAGATCGATTTCTTCATATCGACGCGGCCATGCCCCTCGGGCTTGCTGTCTCGAAACTTATGTGTGCCCAGCATGAAATAGCCAGGGTCATTGATGGTGTCGTCGGGCTTTCGTTCGCCCGAGGCCAGTGCGGCCAGCGCCATGAAAGGCTTGTAGGTCGAGCCTGGAGGGTAGATGCCTCGCAGCGCCCGGTTGAGCATGGGCTTGTCCAAGGAGGTGTTGAGACTGTCCCAGAGGTCGGGGTCGACACCATCGACAAAGGCATTCGGATCGAAATTCGGCATCGAGACGAACGCCAAGATCTCCCCACTGCGGGGGTCCATCGCCACCAGGGCACCCCGTCGCTGGCCATAGGCCGCCTCGATCATCTGTTGAAGACCGAAGTCAACTGAGAGCTGGATATTCCTGCCGGCCACGGCGGGACGAACGCCGAGCTCCCGAATAATCCGCCCACTCGAGGCGATCTCAATCTGCTGAAAGCCAATCTCGCCCTTGAGTAAGGGCTCGTAGCTCTTCTCGATGCCGAGTTTTCCGATATGGCTGACCCCGCTGTAGATCTCACTGCCCCCCTCCCTCTCGAGGCGCTCCTGATCGAACTTTGAGACGCGCCCAATGTGACCAATGAGATGAGAGGAAGAGAGACCATAGGGATAGGAGCGAATGGGTCGGCGCTCAATTCGAATGCCTGGCAACTCGCCGAGGCGAACCGCAATTCGCGCCACCTGCTCGTCGGTGAGCTTGGTCTTTATGGCAATGGGATCGAACTTGCGGGCGCTGGCGAGGTCCCGTTTGAAGCGCTTGATGTCGGCCGGTGTGAGGTTGAGAAGCGGTGTGAGCTTCTCGAGCATCTCATCGATGCCATGCTTAATACCGGGCTCGAGCTCAACAGAGAAGCCCGCATCGTTGCGAGCCAGAATGGTGCCTTGTCGATCGAGGATCAACCCTCGGGGTGCCTGAATGGGCAGCAGGGCCACACGATTGTTCTCGGCCTTAACGGCGTAGTCCTGGTGCTGCCAGACTTGCAAGGAGCCAAAGCGAAGCAAGAGCACGCCCATGGCGACCACCACCAAAAGCGCTGCCACCGTCACGCGCTTGCGAAAATCTGCGGTGAGTCGGGTCTCGGTGACCATGGGTCAGCTCACGATCTTGGCAGGCCTCGCGGGCCTGGAGGCAGGCCTGCGTTTCAGAATGGTGAGCAGCAGTCGATGAACCAGGAGCCAGCCCAGGGCATTGACAATGGTCTCCACGAGTATCCAGAGGGTCAGTGGCGTGCTGTCGGCAAACCAGTTCACTACGCCGCCAACAATCAGAACGACCAAGAAGAGACCCGCCACATGAAGCGCCTGGCCCGCTGGACCGAAGCCAGTCATCCGTCGGTGCAGGGCGATGGCGCCGTAGGTCAGCAGGCAGTAAATCAGCGCGTGTTCACCAAGAAGAACCCCCTGGTGCGCGTCCATTACAAGGCCAAGCAGCCAGGCCACGGTCATGCCCATGCGGCGTGGTGTCTGAACCGACCAGAAGACGAGGAGAACAGCGACGAGGTCTGGGGCTGGAAACTGATGCGGCCAGGGCCAGAGGTTAAAGAGCAGTGCAACGAGAAAACTGTAGACCAGTAGGCGCCTGCTCGGCTCCCTTGCGAGGGTCTCCCGCAGGGTCATCACTGCTTGGCCCCCCTGCTCTGCAGAACAAGCACCTGCCGGGTGACGGCGACCGAGGCCACGGGTTTGCCAGTGACCACTGGGAAGGGCGACAACCCACTCTCGGAAATCGAGGTGACGATACCGATGGGCAAGCCAGGGGGATAGAGGCCATCGAGCCCGGAGGTCTGAATCACATCACCGATCTGAATACTCGCCGCGAGATTGACATGGCGCAGCTCGAAGGCGTCCTCCCCGGTGATTCCTCGGGTCAGACCGCGAACGCCAAGACGGGGCAAGAAGACGGGCACCGAGAGCTGCTTATCGGAGAGCAGTCGAACTTCAGAGGTCAGCGGAAAGACGCGGCTGACTTGACCGATGACGCCTGCGCTGTTGATTACAGGATCACCCGCCTTTATCCCGCTTTCACTGCCGCGATCGATCACCACCACATCGTGAACTGGCGCAGGCCGGGCCGCCCGGACCTCTGCAGCAAGGGTGGCACCGGGGAGCGACTTCTGCAGTGCGAGAAGTCCTCGCAAATTGTCGTTCTCACTGCGCAGCTTATCCATGGCCAGAAGGGTCTCGGAGCGGGCAATCTCCTGCTCTCGGGTTTTTGTGATTTCTTCCCGAAGACTCTGGCCCGAGCGAAGACTCTCGCCCAGTGCAATGAGGATGTCTCTGGGCATCATCATCAGCTCGGTGAAGGGATAGAGGACGGTGTTGATTCCCTGCCGAAGCGGCTGGGTCATGCTGGCGTGGTAGTCCAGCTGCATGAGCAGCGTGGCCGAGACGGCAGCGACAACAAGTCTTAGCCTGGCGGGCAGGCCCTGGTGGAAGAGTGCGGGAGAGTTATGCGAGAGGGCCAAGCGGTCCGGTCGGGTGTTGAGACTATTCGGTCGAGAGCACAGCGCTCAATTCATCGATGCGCTCAATGGCCTCTCCACACCCACGAACCACACAGGCCAACGGATCCTCGGCCACATAAACAGGCAGGCCAGTCTCTTCGGCGAAAAGCCGATCGAGGTCGTGCAGAAGCGCACCGCCACCGGTAATGACAATCCCGCGCTCGGCGATATCGGCCGCGAGTTCCGGCGGCGTGTTCTCGAGTGCGTTCTTGATGGCCACAACAATCTGGCTGATGGGGTCTGTCAGGGCTTCGAGAATCTCATTGCTCGACACCATGAAGCTGCGGGGGATACCCTCACTCAGATTGCGACCCCGCACCTCCATCTCGCTGGCGGTGCTACCAGGGAAAGCCGAGCCAATTTCCTTCTTGATCGACTCGGCGGTCTGGTCGCCAATCAGCATTCCGTAGTTGCGGCGGATGTAATTAACAATGGCTTCGTCGAACTTGTCGCCCCCAACGCGGATTGAACTCGAATAGACGAGGCCACCGAGCGAGACCACACCGATTTCACTGGTACCACCACCGATGTCCACCACCATCGATCCGCGAGGCTCGGAGATGGGAAGCCCGGCGCCAATGGCCGCAGCCATGGGCTCTTCAATGAGGTAGACCTGGCTTGCGCCCGCAGAGAGACCGGACTCGCGAATGGCGCGGCGCTCCACCTGTGTGGATCCACAGGGCACGCAGATGATGACCCGAGGACTCGGCGAGAAGAGCTTTTTGGGATGAACCATCTTGATGAACATCTTGAGCATCTGCTCGGTCACCGTGAAGTCCGCGATGACGCCGTCTTTCATGGGCCGTACCGCCTCGATGCTTCCAGGGACCTTGCCGAGCATTTGCTTGGCCTTGGTGCCCACTGCCTCAATTGTCTTCTTGCCCCCCGGGCCACCCTCGTAGCGAATGGCAACCACCGAGGGTTCGTTGAGGACAATGCCCTTGCCCCTTGAATAAATCAGGGTGTTGGCGGTACCAAGATCGATCGCCAAGTCCTGAGAAAAAAATCCGCGCAGAGAGCCAAACATGGGTGAGTCCAGAAGATGGGTTGGAGAACGGAGATAATTAAAGGAGTAATTATCCACATTTCGAGGATTTATCTTGTCTTTAAGCCAGGACGAGCTGATCAAGCTTGCAAAACTATCGCGGCTCTCGCTCTCACCGCAGGAGTCTGAATCCCTGCGCGAGTCCATTTCCTCGATTATCGATTGGGTGGGACAACTCCAGCAGGCTCCCGTCGAGGGCATCGAACCCATGGCGCACCCCCACGACCAGGCCCTGCGACTCAGAGAGGATGAGCCAGTTCAATTGGAAGATCGCGAGGTTCTGATGGCCAATGCTGGGGAACGTGCCGCGGGATTCTTTCTGGTTCCGAAGGTCTTGGACTAGTTCGATGGGCCTGATGAGACAGGGTATTCGGACTCTTCGGAATGCGCTCGCCCGGCGCGAGGTCTCTGCCACCGAGTTGGTCGAGACGGCTTTTAAAGAAATTGGCGATGATCCCTTGGGCGCAGTCCTCGCGATGGACCGAGAGGCCAGCCTTGAGCAGGCGCGCGCCGCTCAGCTTCGCATAGACCAGGGGGATGCCTCGCCGCTGCTTGGCGTACCGATCTTGCACAAGGATGTCTTCGTGACCCGTGCATGGCCGACCACGGCGGGCTCCAGGATGCTAGAGGGCTATCGGAGCCCTTTCGATGCCGAGGTGGTCCGTCGGCTGGACCAGGCTGGGATGGTCTGCTTGGGCAAGGCCAACTGCGATGAGTTCGCAATGGGTTCAGCCAATCAACACAGTGCCTACAAACCCTCGCGCAACCCCTGGTCCCCCACACGTGTGCCGGGTGGCTCCTCCGGGGGGTCCGCCGCTGCAGTGGCAGCGGGTTGGGTTGTGGCGGCCACGGGCACGGACACCGGTGGCTCGGTTCGTCAGCCGGCCTCGCTCTGCGGCATTACGGGCCTCAAGCCCACCTACGGGCGCATCTCGCGATGGGGAATGGTGGCCTACGCATCGAGCCTCGACCAGGCTGGCCCAATGGCGGGCTCTGCCGATGATTGCGCCATGATGCTCAATGCCATGGCCGGCTTCGATCAGAAAGATGCGACGAGCCTGGATCGGCCCGAGGAAGATTTCACTCGATACTTCGGCGCATCTCTGGTGCCCGCTCAAAAACACGACGAGGCGCTTCCCCTCAAGGGCCTTCGGGTGGGCCGGCCAAAAGAGTTCTTTGCCGAGGGGCTCTCGCCCGGAGTCGCACAACCGATTGACTCGGCTTTGAAAACGCTCGAGGCCATGGGTGCGGTCGTGGTTGACTGCAGCCTGCCGCGAACGGCCCTCTCGATTCCCGCCTATTATGTGATTGCTCCGGCCGAGGCCTCAAGCAACCTCGCGCGCTACGACGGCATTCGTTACGGCCACCGCGCCCAGCAACCCAGAGACCTGCTCGATCTCTATGAGCGCAGTCGGTCAGAGGGCTTTGGCCCGGAAGTGAAGCGACGCATCCTGGTGGGTGCCTTCGTTCTCTCGCATGGCTACTTCGATGCCTACTATCTGCAAGCCCAGCGGGTTCGCAGACTGATTGCGATGGATTTTGATTCGGTATTCGAGTCTTGCGACTTTATTGTTGGACCGGTCTCGCCCACCGTGGCCTGGCCAATCGAGGGCCGCTCTCAGATGGACCCCTTGGCCGAGTACTTGGCCGACATCTATACCCTGGGTGCAAGCCTGGCGGGCCTGCCGGCCATGTCGGTCCCCTGCGGGTTTCAGATCGAGGATTCCTTGAGGCTGCCCGTGGGTCTCCAGATCATTGCGCCGCGTTTTGAAGAGGCACGCCTGCTTGCGATGGCCCACGCCTTCCAGCAGCAGACCGACTGGCACAAGCAGCAGGCCCCAGCGCAGACAGAAAAGAGAGGAGTGGCAATATGAGTTGGGAGGTGGTCATTGGCTTAGAGACCCATGTGCAACTGCAGACGGCCTCCAAAATTTTTTCGGGTGCTGCAACGCGTTTCGGTCAGGAGCCCAACCGCCAGGCCCATCCGGTGGATATGGCCTTGCCGGGGGTCTTGCCCGTGATGAACCGCGCCGCGGTTGAGGCGGCAATACGTTTTGGTCTGGCCATCGGGGCTCAAATCGCGCCTCGCTCCGTGTTTGCTCGCAAGCATTACTTCTACCCAGACCTGCCCAAGTCCTATCAAATCAGTCAGTACGAAATTCCGGTGGTCCAGGGAGGGCGCCTTGCCGTGGCCCTTGCAGACGGCAGTCAGCGGGTCATTGAGCTCACTCGGGCACACCTCGAGGAGGATGCGGGCAAGTCCGTGCATGAGGCACTCGATGGCCTGCCCGCGAATTGCTCTGGCATCGACCTCAATCGCGCCGGCACGCCGCTTCTCGAGATTGTGACCGAGCCAGTGATGCGATCGGCCCAGGAGGCGGTGGCCTATGCCCGCACGCTTCACAGCCTGGTGACCTGGATTGGCATCTGCGATGGCAACCTTCAAGAGGGCTCGTTTCGAGTCGACGCGAACGTGTCGGTTCGCCGAGTTGGAGAGACAGTGCTCGGTACGCGTTGTGAGATAAAAAATCTCAATTCCTTTCGGTTTCTCGAGCGGGCCATTGAGGTGGAGGTGGCCCGCCAGATCGAACTGATTGAAGACGGTGGCCGTGTGGTCCAGGAGACGCGGCTCTTCGACCCGGATCGCGATGAGACACGTTCAATGCGCAGCAAGGAAGATGCCCAAGACTACCGATACTTCCCGGACCCCGACCTGCCGCCGCTATGCATTGATGGGCAATGGGTGGAGTCTGTGCGGGCCTCGATGCCGCAATTGCCTGAGCAGCGTCGTGATCAGTGGACCGTGTCTCTGGGGCTGAGTGCCTACGATGCATCGATGCTTGTGCAGTCTCGTGCCCACGCCGATTACTTTGCCAAGTGCCTCTCGGTTCTGCAGGAGCGGAAGGTCTTGGTGGTGGTTGATTCCGAACTCGGCAAGGCCCTAGTGAACTGGATGATGGGCGAGCTTGCCAACCATCTCAATCGAGAAGGGCTGGAAATTTCTCACAGCAAGGTGTCGCCCGAGCAGCTTGTTGGTCTTCTGCTCCGTGTCCAGGATGGAACGCTATCGAACAAGATTGCCCGTGAGGTTTTTGCTGATTTATGGGCAGGAGCATTTGCCAACGCCGATCAGGCGATCGAGGCCAAGGGCCTTCAGCAGATTCAGGACACGGGCTTGATTGAGTCGCTTATTGAAGAGGTGCTTGCGAGCCAGCCCAAGATGGTCGAAGAGTTTCGGGCCGGCAAGGACAAGGCGCTCAACGCACTCGTGGGCCAGGTCATGAAGCGGTCGCAGGGCA
>Ga0194125_10004255_pt1 | contig 22441 bp, 27 predicted proteins | sample TA2KigC250mmetaG_FD_148626 | JGI IMG/M metagenome (GOLD analysis project Ga0194125, IMG submission 148626) | Freshwater microbial communities from Lake Tanganyika, Tanzania - TA2015034 Kigoma Deep Cast 250m | ecosystem: Environmental > Aquatic > Freshwater > Lake | place: Tanzania: Lake... | reverse complement strand
CCACTGTGGGCTGGTTTAGCGCCAGAGGAGAGAGCAGAAGCGTTGGTAAAACTTTTCGATGACCCCGCCTTCAAAACCGCCTATCCAGTGCCAACATTAGCGACAAACGCGCCGCTATTCGGCAGCGATAGACACTGGCATGGTAGCAATTGGGTCGAAATGAGCTGGCTACCCATCTTAGGGTTGAAAAAGTATGGGCATTACGAAAAAGCGGCTGAACTCGCCTACATCAATACTAAGATGGTATTTGATGAATTAGAATTGACCTCTCATTTCCGAGAATATTACGACACCAACAGTGGCAAAGGCGCATCGGGATGTCTCTACGACTACATCTGGACGTGCATCCCCGCCGCTTTCATCACGCAGATATTCTTTGGCGTCGAACCGAAAGCCAATGGACTGGAAGTCATGCCAGCATTGCCGCGTGATTGGGACGAAATCAGCCTCAAAAACCTGAACATCCGCGGCGTAAAAGTCTCCGTCCATGTAACCCGGTCGAAGGAAACAACTGAAACACAGGTCATTGTCAACGGTAACCCTGTTACTCCTGTGAACAACCGCGGAGTATTCATTCCCTGGGAACAACTTTCAGCCGGCGCGAATATTGAGATTCGACAGCCGATGAAGATATAAATGAACCAGAAACCGAGTTTTTCCCAAAAACTCGGTTTCTGATATCAGAGAGGTGATTTTCATGGAGCTTTTAACTGTTCAAGAGACAGCGAAGCTTTTGAGCGTTAGTCGTTCGACAGTGTATAATCTCATGAAACAACAGAACTTTCCCCGACCTATCAGAGTCGGAGGCAAAACCTTATTTGAACGAGCCAAGATTATTGAGTTCCGCTTGCGGAACAAACGCCGTGAGCGAAAAATGCCCTCTTTTTCTTCTTCCGACGTGAGGATTCCTGATGCTCCCGGTTCTTACATTGCTCAACTAATTTCTGAACTTCAAAAGAAAGTTCAGGAGGCTTCACCCGAAGAGAGACAATTTCATTTCGATTCGGAAAGGGTGGCGGAAATGACACAAAATGCACTTGGGATTGCAATAACGCTTCCAAGCCTTTTAGGTGATTCCGAGGAGAATAATCCATGAGTGATGATAGCCCCTTCCGACGAGGGAACGTCTATTTGATTCGCTTCCCATTGCCCGACCAACCGGGACGAACTATCCATAAATTTGCCGTCTGCCTACAGGAAGGACGAATTGTGTTCGCTTCGCTCAACAGTTTACTTCGTAAACCGCGAAAACTCACCCACTTTTACGTGCGTGCTTATTAACACCTTCAAGAGCCAGCGACTTCCTTCCCTGTCTTTAACGGATGTATATCTTCCGCCAGAAGAATGCGGGGCTCCTTTTGGCGCAAGGGTGATTTGGGACCAGATTCACACTGTTCATAAATCTATGGTAATCGAGTATCGTTATCGTCTTTCCGAGAGAACCATGCGCGAAATTGACCAGCGTCTTTTGCTGGGGATCGGGTTGGTAAAAATTGAAGAATTAGAGCGTGCATAATCAATTTTTCACCTGAAGACTGGCGTCTTCAGCCACTTTCGCTCCTACGCCGCACGGCGATTCGATGACAATGCTAAGTTTTGCCGGTGGGGTTGGGAGTATTTGAAGAAGATGTGTCTAAATGGACTTTTTGCTTGACTTTTTCATCGAACGATGCTATAATTAGCAATAAAAGATCAATTTTTAAAATTATTGCCAAAGCTCTGTAGGGAACGTTCTCTGTCCTGGAAAATGGGCAGGGACGCACCTACATCAAATAAAGGAGGTTATTTCAAAATGAAGAACCAATTTCACGCAACAAATTTTCTATTAGTCGCCGTTGCGCTCTCTCTTATTATTCTGAGCTCAAGCGCTCAGGCTGATTGGGAGAAGACTTTCGGAGGGGCAAAAAATGACGTTGGTTCCTCCGTGCAGCAAGCAAAAGACGGTGGGTACATAATCGCAGGATATACAGAATCTTTCGGGGCTGGTTCGAATGATGTCTACCTCATCAAGACTGATGCTTCAGGAAATAAAGAGTGGGATAAGACATTAGACCTTGGTCGCCAGGCCGCTGGCATCTATCTTACGAAAGATAAAGCTGCTTATTGGGATGGCAGGGATAGCTTAGGGCAGAAGGTAGCATCAGGTATGTACTTTTACACATTGCAGGTGCGCGAAGCCATCCCGAGAATCGGGGCAGGGGAGTTCAGAGTTACACGCAAGATGATGATAATGAAGTAGCAGTGTGCTGTGCCAATCATTAAGCTGAAAAGGTAAGGATGCACAACTCCTTGCCCTTCTTTCATAACTGTAAAAAGAAATTACTATGTGGCAAAGATGGGGTTAAAAAATGGGGTGATTATATATCCATAGAATTTGTAACAAAGGTAAACGAAGATGGTACAATATTCCTTCCTAAAGAGTATTGCCACCTTCAGTCACAGCTTGTAAAAGTTCAGTTGGACTTACAAGAAGAAGAAGATGTCCACATTTCTTCGTGGTATGAGCGCGTTGTAGTTGATGAAAGCATTGGCAATGGTGTTCGAACATTGATTAGCGAAAATGGCCAGGATACTGAACGAGAAGAATATCTATCGAAAGAGCAATACCGCCATCTTGTTGAGTTAGATTCACACGAACCGATTATCGAAGGTGACGTTCATCTTATCAAATACGAACGCCTAAGATGGGATGACGACAATAAGTCGCAATTTGTCATCAAGAAGGTGCAACGGATAACAGAACAGGCCAGGCGCGAAATCATCGCCCTGCATAAGCGCGTATTCGGTGAACAGGGGACGTAAATGAAGGAAAGAAGGAAAGAATTGCGAGTACATCTACTCAACGTGGGGCATGGATGCAATATCATTATCCAATTTCCCGATGAGACCTTTGGCGTAGTCGATTGCTACATGGCGAACAAGACAATCAACTATCTTGCGAAACTCGCCGCTACCGAACTGCAATTCATTTGCGCCACTCACCCGCATGCTGACCATTCGCCAGGAATTCCAAATCTTATGCAAGAATACAGCGGTCGCAGCAGGCAACTATGGCACTGCGGATTTCCGCACCCTTCACACACCGATGCGCTCATTTTAAAACTGGCAGAACTTGACCGAAACCTTTTGTGCATTTACCAACGCGCGGGAACGCAAATACACCATAGCGGCGTATCTCTGACAGTTTTTTCGCCATCTCAACGCTTATACAACCAATTTATGAATTACCAAACTGACATCAACGATGCAAGTATTGTCTTGAAGCTAATCTACGAGCGTTCTGAAATGATTTTGGGCTCCGATGCGTTAGCGCGAAGTTGGGGTGAAATAATGGCGGATTTTCCAGTGCCGGGGGAACTAAATTGCCAAACGCTTGTTGTACCCCATCACGGAAGCGACAACGGCATACCATTCGGTTTGCTACATCGGATGAAACCGCAGCATGCACTCATCAGTGCGTCAGCTCAAAAAATTCATTTAAGACAGTTTCCTGATAAAACGACAGTACAAATGCTTAAGCGCATAGGCTGTACCATTCATAATACAGCAGATGTCGATTCTGAAGGAAAACCCCTGGGCTCTATAGTCGTCAGGATGAATGGCACAAACCGTCCGTTCATAGAACGACTTGGTGATACAGTTGATGAACACCCAAGTCCACCTGTTAAATGAAGGTTTTCTATTAAAATTGCAGTTTCATTAGGAGGTGACAAAATATGATGCGTACAATTTCGATAACAACTTTGATTTTCATAAGTTTATTTTCTGTTTTCCTCTCCTGGGGGAAAGAAATTGACCCAAATGATATTGATTGGTCAAAAGCCGAAAACCTGGCGTTGAATAAGCCCGTGAACGCCCCGAAAGATGGAACTGACCAATTCAAAGCCAATCCCGGCTGGGGGCCAAAAGAGAAAGCGACCAATGGCAATAGAGATACTAATGACTGGATGGGCTGGAACGAGGTGGGGAAGAAGCGAGAGGAGATAGGCTGGTGTGAAATCGACCTGAAAGAACTTCTTTGGGTTGACACTATCAGAATTTGGCATTATTACGGCGACCAAAGAACCTATCATCACGTCAAACTCGCTGTCTCTACCAAAAGCAAATTCGAGGGGGAAGAGGTTGTCATTTTCGATGGCGATGATAAATCCGAGTCGCGAGCAACGTCGTGGATTGGAGATGTCGCCGATGACAAATCCGTCAAGTTTAAGAAATTCGGCGGCGGAGAATACCAGGAAACTCCCGGCGGGCGGTTAGACCACTTCAAGCCCGTAAAAGCGCAATACGTCCGCGATTGGGTTTTCGGCAGTACATCGAATACTGCTGTGCATTGGGTTGAGATAGAAGTATATTCTTTTCTTGGTCCGGGCAGTGTGACATCATCTGGAAAACTTCCCATTGCATGGGGCGCTATTAAATCTTATAATTGACGGACATTTGGAGGTTCAATTTCAATGAACATAAAGCTACATGTTCGGTTAGCTTTCCATTTTTTAGACTTCCGAAGTCTTTTGAGCAAACTTCGGAAGTCTAAAATTTACCATAGTTTCTTTATCAACTCCAGCGCTTTCCTCATAATAATTTGCCCGCCTTCTTCCCCTGCCCTCGTCCATGGCCCTGGCGATGCTTCATAGCCACCTTCAGCGAATGTGCCGGGGGAAACGATATAACCGATCCAATCGTTTGCATAGCCAATGACGAAGGTATACGGAGCTACGGATTTTTGTTTAATCTCCAATCCTAATTCAGCGAACAATTCGCCGGGAGTAGCTACCAGAGCCACATCGCCGATTCGCATCACCTGAACTTCCGTGCGGATTGGGTCAGTTCCGCGGTCAATAAGGTCGAGTGTCTCTTTATTTCGTATCGCAGTGCGAGACGCGACGTGTCTTTCTTCTTCGGTTTGTGCATTTTTTGCTGCCAGCAATGCTTCTTTGTAAGCCTTCTCAAAAGGCTCGCGTTCGGGCAATTCACGCGCGGGAAGGTAAACTACTTCGCTTGCCATGCCCAAGGCCACCTCCATCACTGGAACCTTTGGACTTCGTAACCTCCCGACAACTTGCATTACTGCGCCAGCTAATATCATTCCATAACGCTCGACATCATCGAAATTCGTTGTGCCAAGTAACGGATTGATATTGCCGCCCGCGCCCTGCAAAAACATGCAGTCCCCTCCTTTGGAGGGGGAGGGGTGGGTTCGGCATCCGTTGAACGTTTGCTCGATAATCCTGGTGGCGACGCCTGGGTAATCCGCCGATACCGATGGCTGAACTTGCACCGTCACAGGATGGCATGCAAAGTTTATAAGGACGGAACCGAGATTATCTTCTACGGATTCGCACAACAGCACGCCAACCTGATGGTCAACTGCGCAACGAGCAATCTGGTCATCCGCAGGGCGATTTGTCCAGTGATAGAATTTGCCATCTTTTCCGATAACGCGTCTGCTGTATCCGATGCCTTCAGCTTCGCCTCTTCCTGCTTTCAGATGAGCTTCAGTCAAATTACTAACGGCAATCTCCACCGCAGACGCTAACTGGTCTATAAGCACTTCAAGCCAGGGCGCGGCTTCAGGGACATCTAACAAGCGGGTTATGCCAGTTGTTTCTGGCGTAGAATGCGCATGGGTGGACGCCAGCATTATGTTCTGGGCATCTATGCCAACTCGCTGTTCGACCATTTGACGCACTTCTGATGTGAAATTTCTGTCTGTTCCAAGGATGTCATTGCTGTAACCGATGGAATCAGCAGAAATCACAGCAATTTTCGTATCCTCATTTTCAAGAACAAGAGCGCGTGCGTAAAGCGGGTCATGTACATTTTTGAATTTTCCTTGACGTGGGACATAAGCTAAATGCGGTATGGAGAGCGGCGGAGTAATATCAACCCTGGCGCTCCCCGCTAAAAGAGTAGTAGACATTGTGAATCTCCTTTCGTGGCTTCTTCTTGACATAGCTTTCTTCGTCGGATATAATATCAAAAAGCTGAGTTGAAAAAAAACCGTAATCGAGGTGAACTAACGTGGAAGTAATAAAGATGAAGCAAATGACTAAATCAAAAGGAATAAGCACTCATCATTATATTCCTTTAGGCGCTCATATTATTAGCACTCCTAACATCTGCGGCGGTAGCCCAGTCATCACAGGTTCTCGTATCCCTGTCTGGATTATCGCCGGTTGGTATAAGCAGGGGATGAATTTAGATGAAATCATGGATACTTACCCCCACCTCCGTCCAGAGCAAATTTGCGCTGCTTTAACCTATTATTTCGAGCACCAGGCGGAAATTGAGGCGGAAATACAAGCCAATGATGAAGCAAAACTGAAAGATGAACTTCGCAAAAAAGGATTACTGTCATGAGTGTTATTTCAATTTACACCGATGAAGATATACATGGACAAGTTGCGCTTCAACTTCGCCGGCGGGGTTTCGATGCGCTTTCCGCCACAGAAGCAGGCAACTTAGGGATTCCTGATGAAGAGCAACTAAATTTCGCTATCCAGCATAGACGAGCAATTTTGAGTTTCAATCGCCGTGATTTTTGCCGGATGCATACTGAGTATCTTACATCTGGTCAGCAACATTGTGGCATTATCGTATCGCCCCAATTTCCGATTGGTGAAGTGGTAAAACGTTGTCTTCGACTACTTTCAACACTAACTGCCGAGGAGATGGTCAATCGACTTGAATTTCTCAGCGGTTGGAAATGATTAAATAAAAGTCCGCGCTACCTTCCTATCACCTTCCGCACAGCAGTAGCAATGTCCCGAATATCTTCTTCTGTGAAAAATTCGTTGAGAGGAAGGATTGTCATCTCATCCAAAAATTTCTCGGTATTTGGACAGGCACCTTCCTCATATTTTACGGGATTGGTACCGCCGTATAGTGGACAACCGAAGGGGCATACGGAATTCCCGTGTATCTTCTTTTGTCTGACCATTTCATATAAAAAGATTGGTTTGCCAATATAGTTGGCTCCTGCGGGAATGCCCTCTGCGCGGAGTGATTCAGCGAACCGTTTTGGCGAGATGCCCAATATCTCCTCCTTCACCAAAACATGGTAAAACCAGTAGGTATGCACGGCATTTTCCAGGATGACCGGTGGAATTAAACCATCAATATCGCTTATCAATTCCGTCAACAAATTCGCTAAACGAATGCGCTGTTGAACAACCCATTGGACTTTGCGCAATTGCGCTAATCCCACAGCAGCTTGTAGACTTGTCATCCGATACGTCATCCCGTAGACTAAATGCTCTCTCGCGCCGTCGGCGCTATACCGCGGCCATCCTTTGTCACCAAACAACCGCGCTCGTTCACCCATTTTATCGTCGTTAGTGATGGTCATGCCGCCTTCCCCTGTTCGCATATGCTTGCCCTGCTGAAGGCTGAACGCGCCGAGGTGGCCTATTGTGCCGACTTTTCGTCCTTTGTATTCTGCTAAATGAGCCTGCGAACAATCTTCGATAACAATGAGATTGTGTTTGTCAGCTATCTCCATGATAGGGTCCATGTCGCATGGATTGCCGGCAAGATGTACAGGAACAATCGCCTTTGTCCTGTCTGTGATTTTCCGCTCTATGTCTTTTGGGTCCATATTGCCCGTATTCGGGTCAACATCCGCAAAAACAGGGATAGCATTCTGCGCGATGACGGCGATGACTCCGCCCATGTCCGTAATCGGCGCGGAGATAATCTCATCCCCAGGCAGTGGGTCAACAACGCCTACTGCGATATGGATAGCCGCCGTCCCAGAGGTTGAAGCGACACAATGTTTCACGCCATGCAAATCCGCAAAAGCCCGTTCAAATTCATGTACCTTTGGGCCACGCCCAAGAATGCCCGATTTGATAACATCTGTTAATTCAGCAATCTCTTCATCGCCGAATTTCCTATCAGGAAACGGCTTAGTCCTAACAGGTGAACCACTATTAATTGCTAATTTTTCCATTGTAGTTTCCTTTCTCAAAAAACTTACTTATGCGCGTAAGCAAATTTACTTTCTTCTAATATGATACCACTGATAGAATGGACGAACGCGGATAAGACATTATCCGTGAGGACTGGTTTACAAGGTAATCACAAGAAAGCTCCCGCCGCTTCCCTCCTGCGTGCGGGGGGGTAGGGGGGGGGTGTGGAGATGAATTGCACAACCCCCTAACCCCCTTTAATAAGGGGGATTGTAGGCATTGCTTAATTTGAACTACTGTTCGCTTTGCTCAGTAGTTTACTTCGTAACAACCCCCTACCCCCTTTGGTAAGGGGGAAGCACAATGTAGGCAATGTAGGCAATGTAGGCATTTTAATTCGTAAACACAGTGCGTCCATAAAATCTATTGAAAACTACCGAAAAAGACACGCTACCTTTGAAGTATACGGTTTTCTCACCACGCCTTTTTCCGTAATAATGGCGTCAATGAGACGCGCAGGGGTAACATCGAATGCCGGGCTGTAAACATTGACATTCAGCGGCGCGGTTCGCTTGCCGAAACCCTCTGTGATTTCTTCTGCGCCACGCTGTTCAATGGGAATCAAATCGCCCGTAGCAAGAGTCAAATCGAAGGTAGAAGTTGGCGCTGCTACGTAAAATGGAATCTTATGTTCTTTTGCCAGCACAGCTACGCTGTATGTGCCGATTTTATTTGCGGTATCGCCATTAGCGGCAATTCTATCCGCGCCGACGATAACACTGTTAATCTTTCCTTCCTTCATTACCTGCGCCGCCATGTTGTCACAGATTAACGTAACGTCAATTCCAGCTTGCATAAGTTCCCATGTTGTCAAACGCGCTCCCTGTAACAGCGGCCGCGTTTCATCAGCATAGACTTTGATTTTTTTACCTGCTTCGCATGCCGCGAACATCACCGCCAAAGCTGTACCGTATCCTGAAGTGGCTAACCCGCCGGCGTTACAGTGTGTTAAAATGGTGTCCCCATCATTGACCAATTGTTGTCCATATCTGCCGATTGCTCGACACATCTGTTGGTCCTCGAGGATAATTTGTTGAGCCTCTGCCAGAAGTATTTCTTTCAATTTGTCAATGTTACTGTTTTTATTCCGCTTCGCTGTAGATTTCATTCTGTCCAAAGCCCAAAAAAGATTAACAGCAGTCGGGCGTGAAGTTGCAAGATAATCCGTAGTCTGTTCGAGTTGCGCTTCAAATTCCTCATACGTAGTCGCCTCCGAGTGCCATACTCCCAGCACAGCGCCCAGCGCGCCCGCAATACCGATAGCAGGCGCGCCGCGAACCCTAAGCATTTTAATCGCCTCCCAAACGCTCTGAACCGAATCGCAATAGATATACTTCACCTCATTGGGCAATAGCGTCTGGTCGATGAGCTTAACTTTGCCATCAATCCATTCAATTGTCGTTACTGGCATCCTGCACTCCTTTTTTGTTAGCCAGATATCTGGCGCATGATTCTTTTATAAATTCATAAGTTTCACCTACTCCAAGCCATCCATCCAATTCAAAATATGGTTCAAAAAAACTTGTAATCTTTTTAAGGAGTTTGGCATCCAAATCTGATGTATCTTGAATATGCCTGCATTTATCATCATTAATCGCCACACAGATTACTTTATGGTCTTTATCTTTCCGTTTCAGCGTTCCAATAGGTCTTGCTTCACATACATAACCCGGCTGCATAATGTATCTTGTAATGACCATGGCATCCAAATGTTCATTATCTACCGCAAGCGTTTCAGGAATCCAGCCATATTCTGTAGGCATTGGCATGCTAAATTTGTATTCAACATCAAACCTGTTTCGTTGTGGATTATATTGATACCTTCTTTTACTTCCTCTTGGGATTTCGATTACTACGTTTACAACCCCAGGAGCATGTCGGCCAATGGGAACTTCTAATAGGTTCATCGGATTACCCCTTCCGTGAAGAATGAAACGTGAAACATGATTACCTCATTATCATGTTTCACGTTTTACGTTCCACGTTTTACGAAAAAGATGCTTTCCATCAAAAGTCTTTTGGTTGAATAAATATATTATATTCAAATAACATTTATAAGTCAACCCCAAATTTTTTTGTTGACAAAGTTGCAAATATAAAGTATCCTTTTAGTTTATATTCTGTAGCTATCGTTTGGTGCTCATCATATAATACTTTGTTTATAACATGAATAGCAACGTGGCAAAATGGCAAGATGGCAAGACGGCAATTGGATTGTCAAGTGTTGATTGTTGATTGCCCTTGGATTGTCGATTGTCGATTGTCGATTGATGATTGCATTTTCAATCAACAATCTACAATCATCAATCATCAATCCAGGGTCATCAATCAACAATCATCAATCATCAATCATCCTTGCCCCCTTGCCGTTTAGCCGTTTTGCCCTCGTGCCATTTCCCTTCTTGGCAAAACCAAAGTAATCAATGGTGACTACCAGGAAACACTAAGGAAGAAAAAATTAAGGCATCTTCAACTCCGTTTAGCAAATGGGAGAACGCTATGTTTGAAAGTCTTACGGAAAAATTGCAACAAACCTTTAAGAAACTGCGCGGTCAAGGTAGATTAACCGAGAAGAATGTGAGCGATGCTTTGCGTGAAGTAAATCGCGCCTTGTTAGAGGCGGATGTCAATTATAAAGTTGTTAAAACCTTCGTAAATCAAGTGAAAAATAAGGCCCTTGGGCAGGAAGTATTAGGAAGCCTCACCCCAGAATTACAAATTGTTAAGATTGTTAGCGATGAACTGACCCATCTAATGGGAGATTCTGTTGCGCGGCTTAATATTGCGCCCAGCGGCCCGACGACCATAATGCTTGTCGGATTGAATGGCGCAGGAAAGACAACAGCCGCTGCTAAACTCGCCCGCCGGTTTCATAAAGAGGGGCGCAACCCTTTATTAGTTGCCGCGGATATTTATCGTCCCGCCGCTATCAAGCAATTGCAAGTGTTGGGAGCACAAATTAGTGTTCCGGTTTTTTCCATGGGTACAGAGCAGTCTCCTGTAGCTATATGCCAGGCGTCTATTAAACATGCTTTAAATCACGGTAATAATTTTGTCATCATTGACACCGCTGGCCGATTGCATGTCGAAGAGGAACTGATGGAAGAACTTCGTCAGATTAAAAAGGCGATAAATCCCACAGAAATTCTTCTAATCGCAGATTCAATGACGGGGCAGGATGCCGTCAACGTAGCGGAGCAATTCAACAACAGTTTAGACATCGATGGTGTCATACTGACCAAGTTAGATGGAGATGCCCGAGGTGGCGCGGCACTTTCAATTCGAACGGTTACTCAAAAACCCATCAAGTTTGTCAGCATCGGCGAAAAGATAGATGACTCTTTGGAAGAATTTCATCCTGAGAGAATGACATCAAGGATTCTCGGACAGGGTGACATAATGACGCTGCTTGAGAAGGCTGAAGAAGTTATCGATGAGGATAAAGCCAAAGAGTTGGAAAAGAAACTGACGGAAAAACATGGGCTTGATTTCGAAGACCTATTAGACCAATTTAAGCATATTAAGAAAATGGGTTCTTTAGAACAACTACTAGAGATGGTACCAGGAATGAGCCGATTCAAAGGTCTTAAAGCTGATGAAACTCAACTGAAGCGTATGGAAGCGATTATTAGTTCTATGACTCCGCAAGAACGCCGAGATTATCGAATTATCAACGGCAGTCGCCGCGCAAGAATTGCCCAAGGTAGTGGTACTTCTGTGCAAGCTGTAAACTTGCTCATAGATAATCTAAAGCAGATGAACAAAATGGTAAAGCAGCTTACTGATGTTGACACCGAGAAAGGCCCTAAAACGAAAAAAGGGCGAGCAAAAGGCAGGAAGCGACGCAGAATTCCTCGGAATTTAACTTTTAATGAAGCATTGTTGAAGAAATTGAAATGATGGCGATTTATTGGTTCTCATAATCTAATACTTTGTTTATAACGTGAAGGGCAAAGTGGCAAGGTGGCAAGGTGGCAAGACGGCAAGAGGGCAATTGGATTGTCGATTGTCGATTGTTGATTGCCCTTGGATTGTCGATTGATGATTGCATTTTCAATCAACAATCTACAATCATCAATCATCAATCCAGGGTCATCAATCAACAATCATCAATCATCAATCATCCTTGCCCCCTTGCCGTTTAGCCGTTTTGCCCTCGTGCCATTTCCCTTCTTGGCAAAACCAAAGTAATAAATAGTGGTTATCTGGAGATTTATCATTATTAAACGTATTGGAGGTGATGTGTTTGGCAATGCGAATTCGACTTCAACGGTTTGGCAGAAAAAACCGCCCATTTTACCGTGTTGTAGTAGCAAATTCACTTACCCCAAGAGACGGAAAATTCATTGAAAAGCTGGGGCATTATAATCCACTTGCAGAACCAGCAGAAATAACTATCAATGAAGAAAGAGCTTTGTATTGGCTTAAGGTTGGCGCACAGCCTTCTGATACCGTCAAAAGCCTTTTCTCGCAAGTCGGAATATGGGCAGAATTTATAAAACAAACGCGCAAAACCGAGGTAGAGGAAGAAGTTACACCAGGCAGTTCGCAAAATGAACTACTGAATTCAGAATCAGAATAACAAGTTTCATCATAAGAAACACTGAGGACGAAATTAAGTTTTCGGAGGTGTCACTTGCTGAAGGAGTTAATTGAATTTATCGCAAAATCATTGGTTGACCATCCAGAACAAGTTTCTATAAATGAAATAGAAGGCGAAAAAACGACAATTCTGGAACTCAGCGTTGCTGAAGATGATTTAGGAAAAGTAATCGGTAGACGTGGTAGGACAGCTAAAGCGATTCGGACAGTTTTAAGCGCTGCCGCGACAAAAGTTGACAAAAGAGCCGTTCTGGAAATCATAGAATAACCCAAGTTGCTAAATGGCAAAGGGGCAAGAGGGTAAGACGGCGAGGTGGTAATTGCCATTTTTCCATTTAGCCGTTTTGCCTTCTTGCCTCATAAATGCCTTTTACGGCTAATTTGCCAGGCATCCATTTGCGTTGCTCAAGGGCAAGTCTGGCAAATTAGCCGATTTTTTGTCAAACCAAACTTTTCTTTTAGAAAGAAAAGTTTGATCAAAAGAAATAAGAGGAAGAAATTCCTTATGACTTTATATGTAAAACGACCCGTTTTAATAAAAAATGTTGTAACCGAAAATTTCAAAAAGCAAATGCTTGAAGAACTTAGTAATGCTATTAAACAAATAGAAATCCGGCTTGAGCAGATGGAGTTTCGTGGGAGACGTATGATAGCAGATATAGGGAAAAAAGACCAAAGAAAATTGTCCGGATTGCAAGAGGAATTGAAACAGGAGCGCGAGAAACAGGGACAATTGAAGGAGGACTTAGAATACAAGTTGTCTGAAATCGAGAAGCTTCAGGTCGGTGACGTATTTGTCAGTGGTATCTACGATTCCCCGGTCAAAATTGACGTTGGAGATAAAATTATGGAGAAACTTTCTCAAGCCGAGATAATCGTCGAAGATGGAATCGTTATCCAAATTACGGAATGAAAATTGATATTATAACCATATTTCCCCCAATGGTCGAAGAAGTACTCAAAGTAGGGATTCAAAACAGAGCGCAAGAAAGCGGTCTATTACAGGTAAGAGTGCATAATCTTAGAGATTTCGCTGAAGATAAACATCGAACTGTGGATGATTACCCCTATGGCGGCGGTTCGGGCATGCTTTTAAAGCCCGCGCCTATCTTCAATGCTGTCAAGGCTATAACAACAATTGACTATCATAGTGAATCGGTTTCTCCAGAACAAACAGGTTCTCGAATTATCTACCTCACCCCACAGGGGCGAATTCTTACCCAGAAGCTTGCAGAACAACTTTCGCTCGAAGCACATTTAATTCTCATCTGTGGAAGATATAAAGGCATAGATGAGCGAGTTCGGCAAAAGCTGGTCACCGATGAAATCTCAGTTGGAGATTATGTCCTCAGTGGCGGAGAATTGCCAGCATTAGTCCTTATTGACGCAATCGTTCGGCTTATTCCAGGCGCAATAGGAGATTACGAATCTGCGCAAGACGATTCCTTTAGTGGTGACCTATTAGATTGCCCTCATTACACGCGTCCAGCGGAATATGAGGGGATGAAAGTGCCTGAAGTGTTACTCAGCGGACATCATGAAAACATTCGCAGATGGCGGCGACAACAATCCCTGAAGCGCACTTTTGAAAAAAGACCAGAACTATTGGATACCGCTTATCTCTCCGACGAAGATTTGGAATTTATCGAATCTTTAAAATCATGCGTGAAACGTGAAACGTGAAGAGTAATGAGTAATAATGCGGTTTACTCATTACTCATTACTCATTGCTACGAAATGTAAACTATTTTCTGAAACATGCCCAGAATTCCATGAATATTACTTATACAAGGTGAAATAACATGAACTTAATAGAAACCATCGAAAGCGAATATATGAAGAAACCTGAGTACATACCTGATTTTTCTTCAGGAGACCTGGTGCGAGTAAATACTAAAGTTGTTGAAGGTAATAAAGAACGCATCCAGGCGTTTGAAGGAACGGTTATCCGCCGTCGCCATGGAGGATTAAATGAAACTTTTACCGTGCGGAAGCTCTCTTATGGTATCGGCACTGAACGAACATTCCCTCTTCACTCGCCTAACATTGAAAGTATAGAAATTCTCCGTAGAGGCTCAGTACGCCGGGCAAAGTTATATTATCTACGAAAACTCACCGGTAAAGCGACTCGCATTAAAGAAAAAAGATTTAAGTAAAACGTGAAATGTGATGCGTGATGCGTAATACGTGAATAGACAATCCTTTCACGTTTCACGTTTCACGTTTCATTCTTCATAGGAGTATCAATTTGCAAGAAGTAGACATGCTGGCTTATGAATCATCTTTATATCGTCCTGGTTATCAATTTATCGCAGGTGTTGATGAAGCTGGACGCGGAGCGTTGGCAGGACCGGTTGTCGCCTCCGCTGTTATACTTCCCAAGAATAAACTTATCCCTGGATTAACTGATTCCAAGCAGTTGACCGAACTTCAACGCGAGAGATTCTACGCAGAACTACAGCGTCAAGCTATCGCAATAGGCGTTGGAATTATCAGCAATGAGGATATTGACCATTCAAACATTCTTATAGCCACTCTAAAAGCAATGGCTACCGCTATATCTGCTCTTGCGCTCAAACCCGATTATATCCTCATCGATGGGATTAAAGCGCCTGCTCTTTCTATCCCACACAGGACAATTCCAAAAGGCGATAGCCAGAGCCTATCTATAGCGGCGGCTTCTGTAATCGCCAAAGTTACACGAGACCGATTGATGTATGAATTTCATGAAATTTATCCTCAGTATGGGTTCAACAAGCATAAAGGATATCCCACGCGTCAACATAGGGCTGCTATTGCTCAATTTGGCCCTTGTGTGATTCATCGACGGAGTTTCCAGTTACTCTTGCAATGAGGTAGTTACCATTTATTACTTTGGTTTTGCAAAGAAGGTAAAACGTGTTACGTGTTTCGTATTTCGTGTTTCGTGTAATGTTTATCTACAGCAACACGCAATACGCAATACGTAACACGCAATACGCAACACGCAACACATTTCTTGCCATTCACTTATAAACAAACTATTAGATAGTGAGCGCCCGCAATGAAATATTCCCAAAAACAGTTAGGAAAAATAGGCGAATTGTTGGCGGTGAAATTTCTGAAGCAGAAGGGGTATCAGATTATTGAGCAAAATTATCGCTCCGCATGGGGTGAAATCGACTTAATTGCTCAAGATGGAGATGTCTTGGTATTTGTGGAGGTCAAAACCCGCTGCAGTCTGAAATTTGGCGCTCCACAGGTAGCGGTCACCAACAGCAAGCAACGTAAAATGTCAAAAGCTGCGCTGGAATACTTGCAAGAGAGAGATGGTTTTGACTACGTTTGCCGTTTTGATGTCATATCTATCGTTTTCCCACCAGACCCATCTGAACCTATAATTGAACATATTGAGAATGCTTTTGAATTAAGCGAAGAGTATGCTTATTAACGGAAATTTTTGATAATAGCACCAGTGGTTATTAACGATTTTTGAAAGTAAGTTTAGAAAAGAACTTGCACTTTTTAAAACCTAAGTATTTAGGAATAGAAATAATGGAATATAGTGTTTATGAACAATTGAAATTGGTTGTGGAAGTTTGCCAAGAAGTTCTCAACGAAAATTTAATCTCAATCATCCTTTTGGGTTCTACTGCGAGAGGAGACTTCAATGATTATAGCGATGTAGATGTTTGCCTTGTGGTAAAGGAATATCCCAAAGAAGACTGGAAAGTTGGGGGAATGATAAAATCTAAGTGCTTATCAAAAGGTATCTCCAAATGCGTAGAACCGATATTTCTGGATGAAGGAGATTTGAATATTCCATCTCCCATTTTATACGAAATTTCAAAAGATGGTCAAACGATATTTGGAAGTGACATTTTGATGGAACTTCAAACTCTCTGTGCGCAAGTCAAACCTATATTCACAGAGGAGGGTAAAAAAATTGGATGGCAAATTGCCTAAAATAGAGGTGGCGCGAGCAATAAGGCGCGAGCAATAAGGTATTTAGTAGATGCTATGGAAGATGTGATTATGGCAAAGCTAGGGTTAGAAAATGCAACCGCTTCTGCCCTTTTCCATTGTCAGCAGATTTGTGAGAAAGCTATGAAAGCATGTCTCTGTTTGGTGGGCATTTTTGTGGCTGAAGAACATAATACTGTCTTGCTCTTTGCGAATCACGTTTTGCCTCTAACAACAGAACCTCAAAAAGAACAGCTTGTAGCACTGATGCCAGATGTTCAAGGTATTGAATGGTTCTATATTCCATCGCGCTATGGGGTGGATAGATATGGTAGGGTATGGGTACGAGAATATAGCGTAGATACGGCTAAAGCAACTCTTGATACCTCTAAAAAATGGTTGGAACTCTGTTTCCTATTCGTGGAACATAAAACTCAGATACCATTTCCCAGAAAGCGCGTTGAACTTTTATCCCTCTTACGAAAGGAGTATGCTGAAGTAGTAAGAGAATAAGAAGAAAATTCAGGCATGTTTCAAATCTTCTCAAAAATTAGCAAAGGAGCAATACAATGCAAAAACTAAGAATAGCCTTGATTCGACATGTAGCGCGATTCAATGCGTTTATCTTTTTATTACTCATTTTATACGCAACGGCATTATATGCCGGCGGATTTGAAGATGTCGAACAAAAAATCAGTGAGCATGTTTTGTCTAACGGAATGAAGTTTATTATTCTTGAACGGCACGAAGCCCCGGTTTTTTCCGGGCATATTTATGTCAATGTCGGTAGCGCTGACGAAATTACCGGCAATACAGGAATTGCCCATGTCTTTGAACATATAGCATTCAAGGGGACGACAACTCTTGGAACAAATGATTACGCAAAAGAAAAAGCCATTATGGACAAAATGGATGAAGTGTACGATAAAATCAGAGCCGAATGGGTAAAAGGAAATCGTGCAGATGCGGAGAAACTGGAACAACTAAAAACTGAATTTGAGACGCTACAGGAGGAAGCTGCCCAATATTCTGACAGCGAGGAGTTTACAAAGATTTTAGAGCAGGAGGGAGCTGAGGATGTCAACGCCACAACATCCGCCGATTCTACTGAGTATTTTTATAGCCTCCCGTCAAATAAGCTTGAATTGTGGATGGCATTTGAATCTGATAGATTTCTTGAACCGGTGATGAGGGATTTTTTCAAGGAGAAGGATGTCATCAAAGAGGAACGGCGTCGCGGCGTTGAGAGCCGTCCCATCGGCAGGCTCCTTGAAGAACTCAAAGGAATTACTTATTTAGCGCATCCGTATGGACAGCCACTCATCGGGCACATGTCGGATATCAACACAACGACGCGCGCAGAAGCAATGAAATTTTTTGAGGACCATTACGCGCCCAGTAATATGGTTGCTGCAATTGTTGGTGATGTCAGTACCAATGAAGTCATTAAAATGGCGGAAAAATATTTTGGCAGAATTCTCACCCGGCCAAATCCGCCTCTCGTTGAGACTATCGAGCCGAAACAGTTAGGTGAACGGCGAGTTAAAATTGTCGAACAAACACAACCTGTCATTATTATTGCCTACCATAAACCAGCGGCAAGCTACCCGGATGATGCTGTGTTTGATGCAATTACGGATATTTTGGCTTCAGGACGAACGTCACGTCTCTATAAAAAATTGATTCGCGACGAGAAAATCTCGATTTCTGCCGGCGCTTTTCCGGGATATCCAGGGAATAAATATCCCAATCTCTTCGTTTTCTATTCTTTTCCCGCTCAAGGACACACGAATGCCGAAAACGAAAAAATGATTCTGGATGAAATTGAGAAACTCAAGACTGAGCTTGTTTCAGAAGATGAATTGAAAAAGGTCAAGACGCTTGCGAAAGCGGGGCTAATCCGCTCACTTCGCTCTAATAGCGGGCTGGCTGAACAGTTATGTACTTATGAGTTTCTCATGGGAGATTGGCGTGAACTGTTCAAGTCGCTTGAACGTATTGAAAAAGTAACAGTCGAGGATATCAAACGCGTTGCCAATGAATATTTTGTGGATTCCAATCGTTCGGTTGCAGAGATTGTGACGGAGACATCCGATGAATAAGGTGGTGTGATTTGTATAGCCGCTGATTTACAGACGGCGCTGATTGGAGCGGCTTTTAAAATCAGCGATGCCTGATAATCAGCGGCTATATCTTCAAAAGAAACGGAGGAAAAATAAATGAGAAAAATTGTGTCTTATTCAATAATATGGAGCTTCATTTTCATTCTTGTGGCATGTGCTGGAAAAAAGGTAGAAGTACCCACGCAAGTAACTTCCGAAGCTCCCTCTCGAAAAAAGCCCCATGAAGGGCTTGTCTATCCGCCGCTGAATCAACCCCAACCACCGGTCCCTCAAAGGGTTAAATTAGACAATGGTATGATTGTTTACCTGTTAGAGGACCATGAATTGCCGATTATTGATATTGCCGTACAAATTCGTACAGGTGCTATCTATGGACCGGCGGACAAAGTTGGATTGGCGGAAATCACAGGCGCAGTCATGCGAACAGGTGGAACTACAAGCAAGACCGGAGATGAACTCGACGAAATTCTGGAGAATTTAGCCGCTTCTGTTGAAGTGGGTATCGGCGATGATTCAGGTTCGGCGTCGATGTCGGTTTTGAAAGATGACCTTGATACCGGATTATCTATTCTCGCCGATGTCCTCATGCATCCAGCGTTCCGAGAGGATAAAATAGAGTTAGAAAAAATTCAGCATCGCAGCGCCATCTCGCGGAGGAACGATGATGCAAGCGATATAACATCAAGAGAGTTCAGTAAACTCATCTATGGCGCAGACAGTCCTTATGCTCGTACAACTGAATATGATACGATTAACAATATCACGCGCGATGACCTTGTGGCTTTCCACGAAAAGTATTTTCGACCAAATAATGTTATTTTAGGTGTCCTCGGAGATTTTAACTCCGAAGAGATACTTGCGAAAATTAAAGATGTCTTCAAGGAATGGAAACCTGCAGAAATTGACTTTCCGGAAAAACCTGAAATCCCTAAAGAATACACGAAGAAAATTGCTTTAGTAACGAAAGACGACGTCAATCAAACGAATATACGCATGGGACATATTGGATGGCTACGCAAGAATAAGGACTATCCCGCTTTGGTTGTGATGTGCCAAATCCTGGGGGTAAGCTGGAATAGCCGTTTGATGAACAGTATCCGAGTTGAAAAAGGATTGGCATACGCTGTTGGAAACAACTATGGCGCCGGTTATGATGTTCCAGGACTTTTCCTCATTTCATGTGGTACCAAGTCGGAAACCACTGTGACGGCAATCGAAGCGATTTTAAAAGAAGTCGAAAGAATGCAAGCAGAAGAGGTAACGGATGAGGAATTGAAACAAGCAATTGATGGCTTCATGAATTCTTCTGTCTTTGACTACGACACCAAAGACGAGATTCTGGGACGGGCGCTCAGGTATGAATACTACGACTATCCTCAAGACTTTGTGGAGCAACTCATGGCAGGGATTCGCAAAGTCACCAAAGCAGATGTCAAGCGGGTTGCCAATGAATACCTGCATTCAGACAAATTCGCGCTCATAGCGGTTGGCAAGGCAAGCGATTTCGATAAACCATTGAGCGTGCTTGGCGATGTTATTGATGTTGATATCACTATTCCGCCGCCATCCGCTGAACCTGTCCCCGAAGCGGGTGAAGCTGATGTAGTGAAAGCGAAGAAAATTCTTGTTGATGTTGTCAAAGCGTGTGGCGGGCTTGAGAAGTTGAAGTCGGTGAAAAACGTCGTTGCTAAAGGTCAGCTTTCTGTGAATACGCCCGCGGGGATGATGCAAATGGAGATGAAACAATACTATGTTTTTCCTGACAAAGTAAGAATGGACATGAGTCTACAGGCGATGGGCATGGAGATAAGTCAAGTTTTTGATGGTCAATCCGCGTGGATAATAATCCCTCAAGGCGTTCAACCATTCCCTGAATCCCTGATTGAAGAATTTAAAAAAAATGCTTTTCGAGACACTATCCGACTACTAACGAATCTTTCTAATGATGATATATCCGTTCAATATCTCGGCGCCGAGGATGTAAAAGGAAAGATGACAGATGTTATATTGGTCAGCAATACCTCCGGAGATTCATTGAAAGTATTTATTGACGGGGAAACAAAATACATTGTCAAGAAAACATATCGGGCGATGTCAGAAGAAGGCCCAGTAGATACAGAGGAATTTACCGATGACTACCGCGATGTATCCGGCGTGAAAAATAGCTTTCATATTGTGATTAACCGAGATGGCGAACAATATGCCGAAATCACGCTCAACGAATTGACGATTAATGCGGAGATTGATGAATCGCTGTTTGAGAAGTAAAGCTGAAACGTGATACGAGATAAGGAATATTCGCGTTTCACTCATCACGTATCACATTTAATTAATGAGGAGTTGGTTTGATTATGTCCAATCACAGCGAATATATTGAGGCTTTCTTAGAGATAATCAATGAACGAGAAAAACATAACAATAAACTTCGTGAATATGCAAAACAGACTGCTAATTCGTGCGCCCAGAGATTAGTGAAAGATTTCGGAGCTAAAAAGGTATATCTTTTTGGCTCTTTGATAGATAATACTTTTACTGAGGGTTCAGATATCGACTTAGCCATAGAAGGCGCCGAAGTTATTGATTACCTAAAAGCAATTGCAATGCTGGAAGGTATAAATGGATTTTCGGTCGATTTACTGGATATTGAAAGTTGCCCAGCACCAATCAAGAAAAGAATTTTAAAATACGGTAAGGTTTTATTCGATGAGACAATAAGCTAAACAAGAATATCCGTTAAAAACAATGGGTAGAAGCAAGCCCAAAAATAACTTAACAGCATTTGGAGAGACAAATGCCGAAACGTAAAGCTGTTGTGCCTATTCATCGAGAGAAAGTAACACGATACAACGTGTTCGCTCAAGCTGCTATTCAACGTCATCGAGAAGCCCATATTTTGTTAGAAGATGGTGGTTACATTGGTGCAATCTATCTGGGTGGATACGTTATTGAATGTTACTTGAAATACCTAATCTGCGAGCGATATAACGTGATACATCTGGATGATTGGGAAAGCGAGGTTGAACAAAAGACGGGTATACGTCCACAAGCTACCAGCGCGCGTGGCCATTTCTTAGAAGTGCTCTTAGACTATGCAGGACTGGCGGGTCTATTGAGAAGGAATGCAAAGGCATATGCGGCTTTTCAAATTGTCAACCAATGGCACGTAGGACTTCGCTATTATCCTTCGACTACTTTCCGACGTAATGCAGAGCGATTCTTAGAAGCCGTAGAACTTACGCGTCGCTGGCTTTTGACCCAGACGTTCAAATGGAAAGGAAGGCGATAGATAATGCAACTTAACAAGCGAGAAGTTAAGGAACTAATGAAGTGTATAAAACAGATGTTAAAGGCAGATTTTGTGGCTACCCATCCTGGTTCAGAAATACAGGTTTCAGAAGGTTGGGGCGATAACATTCACGTTTTAGTCGTGTCTGAGGCGTTTAAGGGGATGCCAGCAGAAGAACGCGACAACATGGTATGGCCCATATTGGAGAAATTACCAAAATCTGAGATGACACACATCTCATTATGCTTGTTGTTGACGCCAGAAGAGGCCGAAACGCCCTTTACTACCGGAATTCAGTCGTAACAATTCAATGGGGAAACTAATAGCGTTTCAATCCCAACTTTTTCTTTTCCTAAAAGAAAAAATAATTCCATAGTGTTTCTTATGATGGAACTTTTCTTTTTTTGCTTTTCATTTATTATTTCGGTAATAAAATCTGTCGCCTCCTATGAGATGTGAACTTAGGAGTAGCTTTCAATTTTTCGCTTTTTGAGTGGTCTTAGAAATGCTATAATAGT
>Ga0194125_10004254_pt1 | contig 22446 bp, 32 predicted proteins | sample TA2KigC250mmetaG_FD_148626 | JGI IMG/M metagenome (GOLD analysis project Ga0194125, IMG submission 148626) | Freshwater microbial communities from Lake Tanganyika, Tanzania - TA2015034 Kigoma Deep Cast 250m | ecosystem: Environmental > Aquatic > Freshwater > Lake | place: Tanzania: Lake... | reverse complement strand
ATAACTTTTATTTTTATGTTTGGTTCAGATACCCAATGTATTTTTTGTATTTCATACTTCACATCTTTTGAAGTAATTTCAGAATTTTTGTTTAATTTCACAGAACAGAGGTTCATCAGTCCAACCTCTTTACCAGCAAAATTTTTAACATCATCTTTTTCCACATAAATTTTATCATTCTTTACTGGTATTGTTCTCTGGCCTCTTTTTGGAAAATCAGGATGCATGCCAATCTTTGTAGATTTTATCTTTCTTTTAATAGAGATTTGTACAGGATCTAGAACAGCAAAATATCTATTTGCTAGCTGGTCGATTATTTTTCTATTTTCTGCATATAACACATCTATAGGGACTGTTATTTCATTCTGATTCAACCCAAGGTCAACAACAAACTTTCTAATAGCTTCCGGTCTGATCCCTCTTTTCTCCAGACTCTGTAAGCTCCAAGTTCTCGGGTCATCCCATCCAAAATATCTTCCCTCTTTGATTTCCTTCTGCCCTTTACTCTTGCTTATTTTAACTCCTTCAATTTGTAAAAGTCCCATATGAATAAAAACAGGATAACTCCAACCAAAAACATCAAAAATATATTTTTCCATGTCAGTTTCAATCATTAATTCTTTTCCTCTGATTACATGAGTGATACCTAGGAGATAATCATCAATTGCCCATGAAAATTCCAACATCGGCCAGACTCTATATTTTTTCTTTACTCTAGGATGTTGTCTTTCACATATTCTAAACAATACTCTATCACGGAATGCTGGATTAGGATGATTCATATCTGTTTTTATTCTAAGAACAGCATGACCTTCTTTCATCTTGAACATTTTCTTCCATTTTTCCAGAGTTTCTTCTACAGACTGTTTTCTATGTTCACATTCTTCTTTAGCAGCCCTATTCTCTCTTAATTTTTCAGCAGAACAAGTACACACATACGCTTTTTTCTTTTTAATCAGCTTTTCTGCATAGTCATAATAAATTTTCAATCTATCTGATTTGTAAACCACTTCTTTATCATATTTCACATTGAGCCATTTCAATCCATCTTCAATCATTTTATATGCTTCAGGAACAATTTGTTTTTCTTCACTTCCTATTGTATCGTCTATAACTAAGAACAATTTTCCTTTATGCTTTTTCACATATTCATCATTCACTATATAAGTTCTTGCATTTCCTATATGCAATGGTCCGGATGGAAATGGTGCTGCACGCATTACAACTCTATCTTCAACAGCGTTTGGTAATTCCGGCAATCCTACTATGTTTTCTTTCTTTTCAACAACAATTCCTAATACGTCAAATTTCTTTTTCTGTTCTTCAGGTGAAAGAGCGTTTACTTCCCTAACAATCTTCTGAATATCAAGTATAATTTCTCTGATTTTTATTCTCAATTCAGGTTTTTCACCTATTACTTTTCCAAGAACAGAATGAGCGTTGGCTTTGCCGTTGTGTTCTATTGCATTTATCAAAGTATGCTTGAGAATCAAATCTTTCATATCAATTAGTCAATTTCGTAAATTAATAAAATATTATTGATGCATACCCCACAACAGAAAAGTCTTCTTTTGTTACATCTCCTGAAGTGGCATACTTTATTAGTTCTGCTTTCTTAGCTCCCATTTCTTTTGCAGCAGACATCATGGTAGCGATTGCACCAAACCCACATATGCTTATCTTTTTCTCTCTCACTCTTTCTATGAACATCTCTTCATTCATTTTCAGAATGGATTTTATTGCGTACTTGTCATTTTTTTCAGCTGTATGATGCTGTACATAGTGTGAGAAATCAGAACTTGCCAAAACAATCCAGTTACTATTCTCCTTTTTCAAAACCTTTCCTATTACCTTTCCTACAAACTTACAATTTTCTAGCAAGTTTTTATCAGGAACATCACTCAACACAGTTATTGGAACAATCTTGAAATCGCTTCCAAATTTATATTGTAAGAAAGGAAGCTGTACTTCTATCGAATGCTCATTTTCATGCGGTATGACATCGTATTCTATCAAATTACATTCTTCCATCAATTTGTCGCACATAAACTCATCTATAGCTACCTCACCTAACGGAGTCGTCCATAAACCCTTTTTCATAATAGCAAATTCTGATCCCATGCCAGAATGATTTGTCCCAAGTATGAGACAATTTGTTTTTTCGATCATAGAGTAAACTTGGGCGGAAACGCTTCCAGAATACATATAGCCAGCATGAGGAACCACAGCAGCCTTTATATTTTTTTTCTGATACTTTGGTTTTATTTTAAAACATGTTTCAATTTGTTTTCTCAATAAACTTGGATCTAAATCATAGAATGTCCCGGCAACCACTGGTGGTCTGAGAAATATTACCATCAAAATAATGTTGTCTCAATTTAATTTAAATTGTTATATAATTTCCCATATTACTTTTATCATATATATACTGTAAAAGATATAATTTATCTATAAATACTCCACATTTTTATAAATTAATAGGTGAAAAAACTGATTCAAAAAGAAAAATTCGCTTCCAAGCTTTTTTTAAGGCCAAAACCAGTAAGAATGCTTGTATGTTTGAAGTCTGGGCCAAAATATGCAACAATAATTGCAAAAGACGTTGACTGTACTTATTCACATACTGTAAAATTATTGGATTTATTCAAGATGATGGGGCTTGTTGAGTTTGAAAAGAAAGGTAGGATAAAAGTGGTTAAACTAACTGAACTAGGTGAGGATATAGCTAAAGGTATGGATACTGTTTTAGTAAAATTATCTAGGTTAAAAGAAAAAACTGTTCAATAAACTATTCTATTTCAGAGATTGTCTAGAGGATTTTTTATCTTTTTCAGTTCATCCGTTGTTACATGGGTATAGATTTGAGTTGTGGAAAGATTTGAGTGTCCCATCAAAACCTGTATTTTTCTTATGTCAACACCATCTTCAAGCAGATGCGTTCCAAAACTATGTCTGAGTGAGTGTGGATGAATATCTTTTTCTATCCCAGCAACTTTTATAGCTCTCTTAATTATTTTTTGCACATTTCTAGGAGTCATTCTTCCATTTCTTCCAGTAAACATGTAGTCAGACTCTTTCTTTCCTTCTACGTAATCTTTTAATTCATCTATCAACTTCTCCGGTAAAATAAAAATCCTGTCTTTAGATCCTTTTCCTGACCTAACCCAACCGATTTTTTCCACTAATTCCAGATCACCTACCTTAAGATTGAGCAACTCTGACAATCTTAGTCCAGAGGAATACATCAGAGATATCATCAGTCTATGCTTGTTATTTCTCACCGAGTTTATCAATCTTACAATTTCATCCTTTGTCAAAACTATTGGAAGCTTCTTCGCTACTTTAGGTGTTTTCAAATTAACTATCTTCTTCTCAAGCACCTCATCATAGAAGAATTTCAGTGCAGCCCTTACCAAAACAATTGATTTTGCATCAACACCGTTAGAAAGTTTTTTTGCTATATAATTTTTTATATCATCTTCTGTCATGTCCACAGGATTTTTGTTCACATTCTTAAGAAGGTCATTATTCCAATACAGATATGCTTTAACAGTCTCTGGTGAAAATGCTCTTAATTTTAATTCTGTTTCAAGTTTTTGTAATTCCATATTATACTTATTGTAAAAGTTCGTATAACTAGTTTACTACTTTTATAAGTGGTGAATTAAATAATTAAATATGGTACTAGGAATTTGGAGTTTGATCACACTACCTCATGTTTTAATACCGTTACTAATCTGGACCATGACATGGAAAGGTTTGGCATTGTGGGCTGCAGGTAAAAGAAAAGAAAAAACTTGGTTTATTGTTTTATTCTTGGTGAATACTATAGGGATACTTGAGATAATTTATCTATTGACAAGAAAGCCAGAGAAAAAGAGAAGAAGATAATCAGTTATATTCTCTCCATCTGTGCTTACATTTCTTACATTCATAGAATCTTGTAGGAGCTTCATCCCCACCGCGTGTCTGTTGCATTGTCCAATATGCCTCAACCATTTCATTACATTCAGGACACATTACTTTTGTAGTCGGAAATTCTGATTCTGTTTTTTCATCAAAGACCAAAATTTCTTTATCCTTGTCATTAAAAGAAGCACCTATAACAACCTCTTCTGTCAGCGGAAAACTTTTCTTACATCTTCTACAGTAAAGAATCTTCTTATCATTCTCTTCTCTTACCACAAGTACATTTCCACATATCTCACAAAATTTCATTAGAATTTATTGTTGGTCTGTATTTAAAAGTACTAAAATATTTATTCTCACACAATTTTCATTTTATATCATTATAAACCTTAATGAGAAATATAATTACTATGGATGCATACTGCATGAAATGCAAAGGAAAGAAAGAAGTGAAGAATGCACAAGAGACTACGACTGATAAAGGTTTGAAAATGATTAAAGGTCAGTGCTGTGATTGCGGTACTAATGTCTGCAAGATTTTAGGAAAGAGTAAAATTTAAGCAAATTTCTTATATATTATTCAGTTGATTGGCTATGTGTAAATATAATTAGTGTTTACTTTTCAGAATGACCATCCTAATATTATAAATCATATGAAAACAAATTAATGATGTGAGAGGAAGAAAGAGTAACAACTATTTTTACCTTGAACCGGAAATTATGAAGATATTGAAAACGTCAAACGTACCTATGTCTGCACTTGGAATAAACTTCAGGTTGAATAACAGCCTTGGCAAGATAATAGATTTGAACACAATAAAGTCGCACCTTGATGAACTTGTTGACAACAATAAAATATTTGAGATTGAAAAAGATGAGATTCTTCATTATAAAATAAATCCTAAGGTTAAGATAAAATAGTTTTTATTTCTTTTTAGTTTTTTCATCTTTCAGAAGTTTCTTTGAAATTATGAACACAATTACTGCAATTATGATGAAGTTTATTGCTGCACCAAGAAACGATCCCCAGCTGATTACAATAGAGCCAATTGAAAATGTTGCAGTCTTCCATGCACCACCAGGTATGAATGCTGTTATTATTGGCATGATGATGTCATTTACCAAGGATTGTATAAGAGCTGTTGCTGCGACACCTATGATGAATGCTACTGCAAGACCTACTACTTTATATTCTTCAAGAAATTCTCTAAATTCAGTCAACCAACCCATAAATTAATTATTGCATACATAACCTTAAAAATAAAAATTGTCTATTCTTTGCTGTTTAAATCATCCTTCAGTTTAAGAAGTAGTTCCTTGTTCACTTTAAACTTATTTCCATGGCTTATTATGTAAGTCAACATGTCTTTGTTAGGATTGAAGAACTTGTGCCTCTGCTCCAAGTATATTATAGTCTTTTCTACCTTTTGGCTTCTCGGCCTTACTTTTTTAAGCACCTTTATTATTGCATCAACCTCTTCTGGCGTATACTGGACCATAACCTAAATATGGTTTTTAAAGAATATAGAATTATATGAAAGTCTGTAACTGGTGTGGAAAGGAGATACCATTTGCCAAGATAAAGGATAAAGGGAAGTTCTATTGTTCTGAAGAGTGTTTGAAAAATTGCAAATGATTTATAAGAAGTAAAATACAATTAAGATTTTGATATAATGTCTGACAAAGTACATTGTTCTCATATCCTTGTTAAGACTGAGCTTGAAGCAAAGGCGATACTTGATCAATTGAACAAAGGTGAGAGTTTCGCCAAAATTGCAATAGGCAAGTCGTTATGTCCATCTAAACGAAATAGTGGGGATTTAGGAACATTTGGAAGAGGGCAGATGGTCAGAGAGTTTGAGAGAACTGCCTTTGCATTGCAGAAAGGACAGATATCACAACCTGTAAAGACTGAGTTTGGTTGGCATATAATAAAGAGACTAGATTAATCTAATTTTTTTATTTTCTAATTCGCTTAATGATTTTTCAAGTCTAATTTTTTTCTCATCAACAGAACCCTTTATCTTATCTATCTGTTTTTTTATTTTCTCAATTTCCAGATTTGTTACCTCCATCTGCTTTTCAAAATCCTTTATATCATCTTCTATATCATTCCTCTTTTTAAATTCAACATGTTCATTAATTCTTTTCTCATATTCTTTCAATTCACTTTCTAATGTCTCATATTTTTTCAAAATATTTCCAAATACATTGTTTTCCAAAATGTTTTTTATCTCATCATCTTTTACATCAATCTTACCTTCAGAAATGTTTTTTTGAATTGTCTTCAAGATAGAATTTACGTCTTCTATATTTTTCTCTTCAATAACTTTATCAAGAAAAGATTCAACATATTTATCCAAAAGTTTTTCATTATCCACATTTATAGTTCCTTTGTCAACCATGTTTTTTAATTTTCTTAACAGCCTTTCGATTTTAGAAGTGTTCTGAATTAATTCCGATTTTATTTTTGAAATGTCGTCAAGTACTTTGTTCTTTTCATTCTTGATTTCATTAAAATGTGTCCAACCTTCTCCACTTTCCAGTTCATTCTTCTTTTTTATTTCAGTTTCATGTTTTGATTTTAAATTGGACAAATCTTCTTCAAATGATTTTAATTCTTCTTCCATTCTATGTAGGATTTCCATTTCTTCTTTCACACTATTCAGATTATTTTGTATGTTTTTAATTGAGAGTAAACTATCTCTATTATTTTTTATTAGATTTTTCAAATCGTCTGACAATTTTCCAATAACTTTAAAATCGTTTATAACTCTTTCGCCTTCTTTCTCAAATAATCTGTCAACAAAACGATAATCATTTACTGTATTTTGATTAGTTTCTGAGATAGTTTGACTTACTGACTGACTATACACTAGAATTGAGTCAAAATCTGGTTGCATTGGTATTTTCAAATTCTTTTTCATAAATTCCATTTTCTGGACAAAACTTTTCCTATGTGCTGTAACATTCTGCAACAGTTCTGAATCTACTTGATCAGTAAAGTTTGCTTCATTTAATTCGTTTAAGCTTTTTTGTATGCTGTCTGTAGCAGATTGAAGATCTTGATAAATTTTATTCGCATCTTTCTTGAATGGTTCAAACTTCTCCTCGAATTTCTTTGATAGGATAGTTTCTACATTATCGATACTAAGTTCTTCGTAGTCCTTCCTTTCCTGCACAGTTTCTTCCTTCTTGCTTCCAAATATCCATTCCAAAAATCCCATGACAATCAAGAATTAATTGTTTTTATTGTTTTAATTGTTTCTTTCGCGCCAAATACGGGTATACGGGCACGTATTAGGCACGCAAATGGCACAATTCATTTTTGATGTAAATTGAGGAAGATTTAAGAAGATTAGATTCATTGTTAATTGATATGAAAAAGCAGATTGTAGAACAACTAAAGTCTAGAGCAGAACTGATGGGTAAGTATTATTTTAGAGGTTTTGGAAATTGTTTAGCAGGAACGTCTGCAAGTGCTTCAAATTGTGTACATTATCCCGAATCTATATTTGAAATGAAAAAACATGCTTTAGATTCTTATTCATTTATTGAAGAACTTTATCAGAAAATACCTTTTGAAGAACTGAAAGATAATGAAGATTTTAAACCTATTTTTTCTGCTAGAACTTTATTATCTGAATATAAAGAAGTTTTGAATTCATTATTAGAAGATCCTTCAAATGAAAAAGAAAAGAGATTGTATGAACTTAATAGAATCATACTTCAGACAGTTGAACCATATAGATGGAATTTCTGGGGGTTGACTAAAAAGATCAGGAAGATTCCAGGAAATGAGAATTTCTTTGTTAGAGTGGTTGATTGGAATGGTCATGAATGGAGATTTTAATTACCTTTAACTAACGTTATGAGAAATCAACACCATTACGTATAATTTATATACTTTCTAATTTTCTTAATTAATAATTTTTTCAATAGATAGATAGTTAAATTTTACTTTCCCATTTCTTAGTATGGAAAGATGCAATATTTTGGAAGAAGCACTAATTATACCTCTAGAACTTCCAAATATTGAATTTTGCCCGAAATACTCAACAATATGGAACTCATCACCCAATGATTTCAAAAAACAGTATGCTTTTGGAGTATGTGAATTGTATAATACATTTGTAGCATGCGCCACCTTTCCAACATATCATCATGAATGTGATAAGAGTAGATGTATGGAAATTAAATAAAAAAAAAGTGAGACTTCCTAGTTGGGTTTAAAGACTTAATTCCACTAGTCTATCTGACTAGTGGATAAACAACTAATCCTGCAACAAAATAAAAAATAGAGAGCAGTCGAGCTCTCTTTGAAGAAAGAACACAATTAGAGTTATCTTTCTTCAATATAAAAAACCAAGAGGTCTTCCGTATGAATAATCTTATTAGCTACAGCTCCAGCATAGGCAGACTAGAGCTGCACATCAGCTTCAAGGTAAAGTACTGCCACAAAATCTTCAATATGAATCATATAGCCGCTCGCTGCAGGGAGATATTCCTTGAAGTGGCAAAGAAAAACAGAATAGCCATCACCGAGATAGGATTTGACCAGGATCATGTCCACATGGTCATGCTATTGAATCCATCAATGTCAGTCTCCCAGATGGCAAAGGTTCTCAAGGGAACATCCGGAAGAAAGCTTCTGCAGGAATTCCCTTACATGAAAAGAAAATACTTCTGGGGGTCAGGATTATGGTCACCAGTAGTGTACTTCGATTCAATCGGACAGGATCCGGCATACATCTCAGACTACGTCAGAAGCCAAGGCAGTTAATGAATACCACTAGTCTTTGACTAGTGGTTGTTTATATATTTTTACAATTATATAGAAAAATATGGTAATTAGTGCAGCAATTCTTGATAAAATGGTAAGTGAAGGTACAGCACGAAAAATTTCAGATACTGCGTATGAAATTATCACAATTCCTGATTTACAAAAACTTGCTGAACTTAATCGTAGTTATTCAGAAGGATTTAATAGACGTTATCAAAAAAGAAGAGAAAAGGAAATAGAAGCGTCTAAAAGATTATTTAATGAAGGTCCTTGGTATTTCTAAAACACAAAACTACGTCTAACAGCACTTAGAAGAACATTTATAAATTTTACTTTTTATCTCAATTTATGGATGAGACAAATCGTTCATTGTTGGATGACGTACTAGAAGCCAAAGATATTGTAGTCAGGCTAATTGATTTGCCATTACTTTTATTCAGTGATTCAAAAAAATCAAGAAAGTACGGTAAAAGCACAATATATCCTGTTTTCTCTAAACTCTCTAAAGTTATTGCATCTTCGGATTATCTTTGTGAAGATAAAGTTGTAACTGATTTTTGCTCTGAATATTATGAATATATAGAAAAAGGAAGATATTCTGATGCAAGTAAAATGGCTCAAGACCTGTTTAGTTATTTGTTAAGGGAAGAACAGGATTATAGAAAACGATTATTTTAATTACGTATACAGCACTTATGAGAAATGAGAATTGAGTTTATATATTTTTCAGTGCATAGAGAAAATAAGGTAATTAAGATGTTTGGCGAGAGAGAGGTTTTGAATGTTGTTGTAAAAAGATGCTATGGAATAAGGTATAGAACAAGTGGTTATACTGGTACAGCTTTAGAATCTCCTACAGATGCAGTAATATTAGTTTATAATGATGGTCAAACATCAGTATGTAGTTGTGATTACTTTTTGAATATAGGAAAGTTTCGTGGGTGTTCAGCTACTTTTGGAGATGCTGGATATAAATTAAATTTAACTTCACCAAAAACTATTAAATTTTTATTGGAAGAACGTGGGATGAGAGATCGTGAATTAAGAAAATGTCCACATGATAATATTCCTCTAAAACACGTAAAACACTAAAAATTACGTATAAGGTTGATTATGTAGTTAATTTTTCTTTACTATGTTCTTTAACATGTTTTCAATTTCTTCTCTATATCTCATATCATGCAACATCTTATGATGGTTTGGGCACAAACCTATCAAATTTTCTCTAGAATTGTTTTTCCTATTCTGGTCAAGATGATGTAAATCGACAATCTTATCGAATCCACAAATAATACACTGTTTCGTTACTTCCTTCCATGTTTTAAGGTCAATATTATGGAGTTTCATAACATTGTAAGATCTAATATTGTCATAATAAAAGGATTTTTGTGCACAGTTTAAACACAATCCTTTAGCATGATGCTCTTTCTCTTCCCCACAGACTTTACATACCACAGTTGGTTGTTTGTAATTTTTTCTATAACAATGATAACATTTACCATGAGCATGGATTTCTTTTTCTTTTCCACATTCTTTGCATGTTCTTATAGGTCTCATATATGTTATTTGTCTAGGTTCGTATATATAATTTCTTCGCATTACTCATAAGATGCATTAAACGAACCGATTTACACTCTATATGAGCTTATTCTGGGCTATTTTAGATCTATTTTTGACTGATTTATATTCTGTAAAATATATTTGTGTGAGAATTATTTATTTCTCTTTAACTCTCAATATGACACCTGCAGCAATTATTAATGCTCCTATGAACATAGGAATTATGAAACTAGTTGACTTGACTTCAAATCCAGGTGTATTAAAGAATGTTAGAAACACTGATGAATATGACCCAAATAGAGCACTACCACCAGATATACATATTTCAGAGAGTGCTGTTGCTATTTTCCCCATTATTTCACCTCCATTTATATTGTCTAATATATGTGTTTGTGAGTATTTAAATATTGCGCCAAACTGAAAACCTATTATAAGCATCTTTTATAGTTAAAAAAGTGCTATTTTACCCCACTCAAATGACTGAAACATATATAAAAAAACAAAGAAAACCTTATATAGTAGTGTCAAATTAGTGAAAAACTGTAAAATATATAATGTATCATATATACGAGTGAAAATAAGTAGTGGTTTTTGGGTCAAAGTGAGAAAACTGCTAATATATACTATAAAATATAGGTTGATAAATGATTGTATGAGTAAATGTTATGTTTAGGATCCAAGTAGAGTGAGAGTAGGTTGGAAAAAGACAAAACTACTATTAAGTGAAAAATAGTTAATTAAGCGAATAGTGAAAGGAAAGTGAGAGTTTGAGGGGTAAAAGCAATAGTGAGATCTGGCTCAGAAATAGCTACGTGTGTTTAGACCAAAAAATTTATAAGTGAGAAAAACAATATAATTATATGGCTTTTGACTGGATCACTCACTTTTTTAAGAAAAAGCAGCGATTGATTGATTTAAATCAATCACAAATCAATCAATCAATCACTCAATCAATCACTGAGACGAACCAACAAGACTCGTCTACAGTTTTGAATGAACCCATAGAACTTGAAAAAGAATCTTTACAATTAGGAATTGCTGCTGGATATACAGGAAGAGCCATACATGACATTATGCGAACTCTTGAACGAATAGAATTAAATTTACCAAACAAAGATTGGTTCTCATTCAGGCTTGAGGAGCTTCTCAAAGAACACGATAATAATGAACAAAAGCGGTTTGAACAGCTACAAACACTCATAAATTCTCTACTTACAACTGCTGAACTAGCACCCGAACCAGTTAAAACACAACTAATTAGTCAAATAATAGCTGTCCAAGACGAACTTAACCGACCAAGAATACAAGAACTAATTAAGCGAATAAAAGAAAAAGGGGAAATAAGCTATGCTGATCTTGCTACTCAGATGGAGATAAGCCAAGATGGTATTCGAGGAATGTTATCTATAATTGCAAGGAAGATGCCTGAAATTGAACGTTTTGATAAAGAAAAGAAAGGTTGGGTACGATTTAAATCAATCAATCAATCATAAATCAATCACTTATACTCTGTATGTAAGTATACTATAGGAAAAAATAAAATGGAATAAAGCTAAAACTAGCTTTATCCAGCCCACTTAGCGTGGCAATTAGGACATGTATCCATCTTTTCGAATATACCTACTTTTACCATGCTATTGCATTTCTTGCATGGGGCATTAACTTTACCAATGTAATTACTAAACTTAGCCATGAGTATTTTCACCCCTTGAAGGAATATATATATTGGTTTTCTAACTATATAAATCACGAACTTACGCTAACTTTCTCGCGTTCTCTATCTTGTTCTTCACAGCTAGATACCTTAGAATACTGTTCATGTCTGCATCCTGTTTAAGTCTTACCATACGAAGTTTGAACGGTTCCATCTCCTGTGTTTCTAGGAACATGTGTATATGACGGTCTATTAGCCTGGAAACAGTCTTATGGTGTATCCCACTCTTTCTAGCAATATCTCTGATCCATGTCCAACTCTCCTCTGCTTCTAGACATTTCACAATTTTAATGATGTTTTTTATTGTATCTTTTCGCATGATCTGTCCTTTGTTGGCGCATTTCTCTTTCCATAACTTGAATCGATGAATTTATATAAATAAAGGGAAATGTTGTTCATAAAAGAGTTCTAAAAAGCCATATTAGAATTTAAAAGAATAAAATAAGTTGAAAAGAAATTTATTTCAATAGAATAAACCTTACATTGCCTTATTTACACAATAGAAATTTGATCATGATAGCGACTAAACTCTAACTCTCTCTTTAATGATAATACTGGAGCAACATTTTTTTATATCGTTTTTTTACAGTTGTTCTTAGGTAGAATCCATACAGAATTCCTATAAACAATCCTCCAAGATGTGCCCCATGTGCTATATTTCCAGGAGTGAACATTCCAAAAAAATCCAACAATCCCCACAGAATAGCTACACCAATCATTGGCATCGGAATTATTCCATAAATATAAACCATTGCAAGAGGAAGCAATACAGCCAAAACACCAAGTACACCATATATAGCTCCGCTTGCACCTACGGCAGGTATCGTAGAATCAGCAGCTGTTATCATGTATCCTATACTTCCAACAATTCCTGACAATAAAAATAATATCACAAAATGTACAGAACCTATTCTAGATTCTAAAACAACTCCCAAGAAAAATAATACCATCATATTGATTAAGATATGCACAAAATCTGCGTGAAGAAACATTGATGTGATAAATGTCCATGGTTTTTCAAAGGCTAGAGCAGGAGTAAATGCAAAATTATTGTCAGTTATAATTCCTGCTATCTGTAAAATGAATACAGCTACACAAGCGATTATAAAAATGAATGTCCACTTTAGCATAACTTATCATTTTAGTTTTAATAATTAAATTATAATTGATATAACATGGAAAAAGATGTTCTGGAGAATTATCAAAAAGCAATGAAAATTAATGAGAATGTTATTACGTATGCAAAGAAGATGGATTTTGAAGGCAAGAAAATTCTCCAGATAGCTGAAGAGATTGAAAATGTGATCAGGAGTTTAAATGGCAAACCCGCCTGGCCTGTTAACATCAATATTAATGAGATAGCTGCTCACTATACACCAGATGTCAATGATACAATTGTTTTGAAGGCTGATGATTTGGTCAATATCGACATAGGAGTTCATGTTAACGGATACATTTCTGATAAAGCTTTTACAATCTGTGTAGGAAAATCTAAGCATCCATTAATAGAAGCTTCTGAAAAAGGTTTGAAAGAAGCTATGAAATTAATCAAGCCAGGAACAAAAATATGTGAAATATCTGAGGTTGTTGAGAATACAGTGAATGAACTTGGATTTAAAGTTATTAGGAATCTCTGTGGGCATGCAGTCGAGAGATTTAATCAACACGCACATCCTTCTATACCAAACGGAAAGAATACGATAAATGAAGAAATAAAATCTGGTACTGTGATTGCCATGGAAGTTTTTACAACAGATGGTGGTGGATGGGTTGTTGAATCATCACCAAGTTTAATTTTCAAATACAAACAAGAAAGACCTATAAGATTTCCAGAAGCGCGGCAAATTCTTGAAATATCTAAGAAAAGGTTTGATATGCTGCCATTTGCTAAACGATGGATCAAAGAAGTATCTCCTTTCAAGTTTGATATGGCTATTAGACAGTTGATTGAAAACGAAGCTCTATATGATTATCCTCCTTTGAAAGAAAAAGAGAATGGCATGGTGGCACAGACAGAAGAAACTATTATAGTGAAATAACAAATAACTAAAGAGGTGAAAAATGCCAAAAGAGCAATCTAATATGTGCTGCGACTGGAAAAAAATAATGCCATGCAAACTTATGTGGCTGGGGCTAATGCTGTTCCTGATAGGTATAATCAGATATTATGGATATGATTGGAACATAGTCCTAATGGTAGTTGGTATAGTGTTATTCCTAAAGGGAGTAATACTAAAATTCAAGTTTAAAATGAAGAAATAATTTTTAATTTTTTTCTTATTTCTTCTAACTCTTTTTTAATTTAAATTCAAAAAACATAAAGTTAGTTAGTGATATCTATTCATAGTACATGCGATGTTTGTAAAAAAAGTGTGAAGAACGTTGGAAAACTTTTCAAAGTAAAATATTTGTGGTTGTGTAAGAGCTGTAGAAAAAGAATATAAAACATATTGGTAATCTTTTGTAATAGGTGGGGTTTTTATATTTGATATCTCCAATTTAATATTGTAGACTATGCAGAGAAAACCCTCTTGGCACAATCCTGTAAGAAATTGTTTTACTCTAGTCTACATGGGAATCAAAGCTTAATTTGGGATGATTCCAAATTTTTCTGCTGGATGACCTAATAACTTGTTGATTATATCAAAATTGAATTCTGATTGAGAAAGGATAGAAGAAACAACCCCTTGGAGGAAATCCTTTACAATAATAAAAAGTTTCTCTACTGTCCCTCAAAAATATGGTACTTTTGGTGATATTATGACAGACAAACATTGGACAAGATTAGTATTGAGCAAATTAAGAGAATCAAAGAAGAGAAAAAGGATTTAGTTAGAGGTTATTCTACTAAGCCGATGATTTTATCCTCTTCTATATTCATGAAACATTCAGATGATATATCACCGTTATTTATGTAATTTCCACAATAGCATATTTTTCCAAGATAAGTAGAATAGTATCCACCACCTTTGCTAATCATTCCTACTTTTTCCCCATCTTCTGTAAGAAATCTTATCTTGTTTCCAGGAAGATATTTATAACCATTTAAAGACTGCTCTATAGAATTTCCCTGCATATAATAATATAGAGATTCAAACTCTTAAAATTTCTAAACTTGAATAATTGAATTTAATTTTTTTAATCAATTAATGTATATGTCTTGATGCCTCTATTAAAAAGTGAACATCTATAATTTCTATTGACTTTTAATTTACTGAGCGGATTAATCATTTCTTATGTCGCTTTCTTCTTCTTCTTTTTTCTCCATGTGCCATAATAACTATTGTATTTTTATTAATAAGATTTTATTTGAAAACCTTTCCAGTTTCTTTACTCCATAATAACAGATCTAATTCATACAAAGATAATTTAATTTTATTTCCAAATTCTTCCATATTTTTTTCAATTCCCAAATACCTCTTTTCTGTCAGACATTTTGGTATATCTTTTATAACATCAAACTCTTTTAGATTTTTCAAAATATGCCTGTCTAGTATTGACAATTGATTTTTATAGTCAAATCCTATATTCCTGATAAAATGGCTAGATTCTTTCAGCCCTATTCCTTTCACATTTTTTACTAACCAATTTCTCAAGTCAGTTGAATTATCAAACATCATTATTTGTTTTTTGATATTCAACTTTCCATTTTTTGTGAAAATATCTCTTGCTTCAACAATTCGTTCAGCTTTAGTTTCACCAAACCTAACAGCATTAAGAAAAGGCATGATTTTTTTCTTATTCCCATCAAATAACAAACCATTTTTCATAAGAGAACTTACAGCATTCCAGCATACATTCGCTTTTGATTGTGGTGTGCATATACAAAATGCTAATTCAGAAAAAATTCTTTCATCGGACTGATTTAATGTTTCCTGAAATTCTTTCAATCTTGATTTTATTTCTTCCTTTTTCTTTTCATACATTTCGAATAATTTGTCATTTTTTTCATCCATACAAAAACCTTATTTCTATAATATAATATCTCAGACTTAAACATGATGCTACTATATAATATAGCAACTCCTATGCTTTCTGTAAGAATCATGAACCACCATGAATCCATTTCAAATGATTTTGAAGGGAATTCATACTTAACTACAGGATAAAACATTGGGAGAAAATATGTGATATCCACTAGCAAGTGCAAATAACATCCAAATAATATTGATAATGCCAAATATTTTTTTCTTGTTAACAGAAATACGATTATAGCAATTAATGGTCCGAAAAAAATAGAATGTGCGAAAAATCTTCCATATGGTGCGATTCCAAGAAAGAACAGTACTTTATCTATAATATCAGGTAGTATTGCTCCAAGCATTGAAGAAAAAATAGGCAACCCAACTAAAATTGCCATGAAAGCTGTTATTCCAAGATGGAATAGTGTAAGCATATGAAACCTATTTCTTACTTTTTATGAACTCCATAATTTTTTTCACAGTCTGTGTAGGAGTCAATTTTGAACTATCCAAAACAAGATCAGTTTCATACTTCTGGTCAAAATAATCAAATCCATACATTCTTTTCCATTCCTGCCTTTCTATGTCCTCCCTTTCTGATATTTTTTTAAGAGCATCATTTAATTCCATTTTATCTCTTTTGGCAGCCCTTTCTGCTCTGATTTTCAATGGAATGTCTAACCATATTTTTGAGTCACTAAATTTATTTAGAAAATGAATGCCAATTTTTGATTCAATTACAATATTTCCCTTCTTAGCTAATTCTATTTGCATCCTATCCATATGATTGTGTAGTTTTTCGCTAGATCCATACTTTGTTTTCCATAACTGGTAAGCAGCTTCAGACTGATTTTTTTCTTTTGATATTTTTTTATAATATAGGCCAAGTGAAAAGAATCTTAATCTCAGTTTTTTTGCCAATTTTCTAGCCACAGTAGTGTTTCCAGATCCAGGTGGCCCAGAAATCACAACAACTATTTTTTTCATGTATAGATTTTATTTTCACTTGAAATATAATTAAGTGCCTTCTTCCCAACCAGACAAATACTTTTTCTGTTCTTCTGTAAGTTTGTCGATTTTTACTCCCAGACCTTCAAGTTTCAATTCCGCAACTTTTTTATTCACTTCATCTGGTACTTCATAGACCTTTGGTTTCAAGTTGCCTTTATTTTTAGCAAGCCACTCAGAACATAGTGCCTGGTTAGCGAATGACATGTCCATTACCTCAGATGGGTGGCCTTCAGCTGCAGCCAAATTTACTAGTCTCCCTTCACTTAAAAAATATAATTTTCTTCCATCCTTCAGTTCATATTCTTCCACATTCTCTCTCATCTTTCTCTTTCTTAGGGATATACTATCCAAATCTGGTATTGATATTTCAACATTAAAATGACCCGAGTTTGCGAGTATAGCACCATCTTTCATCATCAACATATGTTCTTTTCTTATAACGTTTTTGTCTCCTGTGACTGTTAGGAAAATATCTCCATATCTTGCAGCTTCCAACATTCCCATAACTCTAAATCCATCCATGACCGCTTGTAGTGCTTTTACTGGTTCAACCTCAACTACTATAACATTTGATCCCATTCCTTTTGCTCTGCTTGCCACACCTTTACCACAATTTCCATAACCACACACAACAAAATTCTTTCCAGAGAGTAAAATGTTAGTTGCTCTCATAATCCCGTCAATTGTGCTTTGTCCAGTTCCATAGTAATTATCGAACATGTTCTTTGTTGGTGTGTCATTGACTGCTACTATAGGGAATTTTAATGCGCCATCTTTTCCCATCGCTCTTAATCTTATTACACCAGTTGTTGTTTCCTCTTGCCCACCTAGAATTCTAGGAATCATATTTTGCCTTTTTTGATGAATTGTTGAAATTAAATCAGCACCATCATCAACAACTATATCAAGGTTTGATCTTAAAATTTGATCAAGACACCAATAATAATCTTTGTTACTTTGTCCTTTCCATGCATATACACCTATTCCTTCTTTTGCTAACGTTGATGCAACATCATCTTGTGTTGATAGAGGATTTGAAGCACACAATAATATTTTTGCTCCACCTACTTTAAGCGTTCTCACTAATACAGCAGTTTCTTTTGTAACATGCAGGCAACATCCTATAGTTAATCCTATAAATGGTTTTTCCTTCTCAAAATTCTGTCTTATTTTCATCAGAACAGGCATTCTCTTTTCTGCCCATTCTATTTTCAATTTACCTTGCTCTGCTAGTGAAATATCTTTTACTTTAAAATTCTGAATTGGTAGTTCTTTTACAATTCTACCTTCAGCGACAGCATAAATGTCACCATACTTTTTTTCCTCTTTTATCACATCTTCAGTTTTAATGATTGGTTTGAGAACACCATTACCAAATTTTTCTTCTTCATCTTTTTTCCAGAATGGCATATCTTATCTGAAGATTTTAAAGGATTTAAGTTTGAATTTTAATCTAGAAGTTTAATCTCAACACGAATATTAGTAGGAATATTAACTCTCATTATTTGTCTTAATGCTCTGTCATCTGCTTGCACATCCACAACCCGTTTGTGTATTCTCATTTCCCATTTATCGTAAGTAGCATTTCCATGACCAGTACCATCTCCACATGGTGTTTTAAGTGTAGTTACCTTCAGAATTTTTGTCGGCAAAGGAACAGGACCCCTATAATCTATCCCGAATTTTTTAGCAACATCCCTAATCTCAGTACATATGTTATCCAATTCCTTTGGATCTTTTCCTGATAATTTGATTCTTGCTACTTGCATACTATCTTCTTATTAATACAATTCAATTTAAATGCTTTACTAATCTTTTAATATTAAAACTTAAATTGAATTATGGCTAACATTATTGATGCATTGCTCAATCCTGATGCTTATGATGAAAATGTTAAGAATATAAGATTGGTTCAAACGCACATATCATGGATTTTTCTGACTGGCAAACATGTCTATAAAGTTAAGAAGCCTGTAGATTTTGGATTCCTTGATTTTACAACATTAGAAAAAAGAAAATTCTTCTGTAAGAAAGAGTTAGAATTGAATAAACGTCTAGCGTCTGACATGTATATTGAAGTCGTTCCAATTAACCAACTCGGAGGTAAAATAAAGATAAAAGGAGATGGAGACCCAGTAGAATATGCTGTTAAGATGAAAGAATTGCCTCAAGAAACGATGATGTTAAAATTGCTTGAGAAAGGATCTGTAAATAATAGAATGATTGATAGAATTGCAAAAATAATCTCAGATTTTCATTTTAAGGCCAAAACAATTAATCATTCATATGTGAAATATGTTTGGGAAGAAAATTTCAATCAGGTAAGACCTTTTATAGATAGGACCATAGACAAAAATCAATTTGATTTTATTGAAAAGACAATACAACAATTTTTAATAAATAACAAGCTTCTATTTGAAAAAAGAATCAAAGAAGGAAAGATACGAGATTGCCATGGTGATTTGCATTCTGGAAATATTTTTATTGCTGAGAAGATTTACATCTTTGACGCCATAGAGTTTAATGAAAAATTTAGATCTATTGATGTTGCTAGTGAAATAGCATTTTTATCCATGGACTTGGATTTTCATAACAGAGAAGATCTGTCAAAATATTTTGTAGAAAAGTATATAGAGTACAGCAAAGATTATGGAATTAAAAAGCTTCTTGATTTTTATAAGTGTTATAGAGCGTATGTTAGAGGAAAAGTAAACAATTTTAAATTAAATGATAAAAACATATCTGATAAAGAAAAAATAGAATCTGAAAGAGAGGCAAAAAAATATTTTGATTTAGCTTTTAGTTATTCAAAGAGATTAAGTCCAAAACTTGTTATAATGTGTGGTTTAACTGGATCAGGAAAAAGTAACGTGTCAAAAAATATAGCAAAGATAATTAAGGGGAAGATAATAAGATCGGATGTTGTTCGAAAAGAATTAGGTGGAATTTCTTCCAGTGAACATAAGTTTGATGACTATAAAAGTGGGCTGTATTCGAAAGAATTCACTGACAAAACCTATATTGAAATGATTAATATTTCCAGAGAAACTTTATCAAAAGGAATCTCATGTGTTATAGACGCAACATTCTCAAAAAAGAAATATAGAAAAGAAGCATCAAATCTTGCAAAAGAATTTAATCTACCGTTTTTCATTGTTGAATGTACTTGTCCTGAACACGTAATCAAAAATAGATTAGAGAAAAGAATTAAAGGTAAATCTATATCTGATGGTAGGTGGGAAATATATCTTGATCAGAAGAAAGATTTTGAATTTATAGAAAGTGACGAGAAAGAACACATAGTAATTGATACTACTAAAAAAAATAATTTAGAAAAAATATTTATTTAGCTTTAACTATCTCTAAACAAATACCAGCTGCTACTGTCATTCCCATATCTCTTATAGCAAATCTTGCAATTTCTGGAAATTCTGACTGTTTTTCAATTACCATTGGTTTCAATGGTTTTACTTTGATTCTTGCAGCATCACCTGTTTTTATGAAGTCAGGTTTTTCCTGTACAACTGCTCCAGTTTTTGGATCTATCTTTGCAATTATTTCCTCTATTGTACATGCTGTGCTTGATGTGTGACAGTGAAATACAGGAGTATATCCAGCTGTTAATACAGTTGGATGATTCAAAACAATTATCTGAGCTGTGAATTCTTTAACAACTGATGGTGGATTGTTAGGGTGACCAGCTACATCTCCTCTTTTAACTTGTTCTTTTGAAACACCACGGACATTAAAACCAATATTATCACCAGGACCAGCTTTTGGTACATTTTGGTGATGCATTTCTATTGACTTTACCTCACCTTTGACTCCAGATGGTTCGAACACAATAGTATCACCGGCTTTCAATTCACCAGTTTCTATTCTACCAACCGGAACTGTTCCTACACCAGTTATTGCATAAGCATCTTGTATAGGTAATCTTAATGGTTTGTCAATTGGTTTTTCTGGTTCCTTTATATAAGAATCCAAAGTTTCTATAAGTGTTTGTCCTTTATACCAAGGCATCTTATCTGATTTTTTAACTACATTATCTCCAACATATGCTGATATTGGAATAAATGGTATTTCTTCTGTTTTATAACCAATTCCTTTCAAAAGTTTTTCTACATCTGCTTTAACTTCATTATATCTCTTTTCATCGTAATTAGCAGCGTCCATCTTATTCAAAATAACCAATATCTGTGGCACACCAAGAACCTTCATCAAGAAAGCGTGTTCTTTTGTTTGGTCTTGCACACCTTCTCCTGGTTTGGCAGAAACAACAAATATAGCAGCATCAGCTTGGCTTGCTCCTGTAATCATATTTTTAACAAAATCTCTGTGTCCAGGACAGTCTATAACAGTAAAGAACCATCTATTTGTTTCAAATGGCTTGTGCATTATGTCTATTGTAACTCCTCTAGCTCTCTCTTCCTTTACAGTGTCCATAACAAAAGCAAATTCAAAGGTTTCTTTCTTAAATTCCTTAGCAACATCCTTTAACTTTCTCATTTCTTCTTCTCTAATAGAACCAGTGTCATATAAAATTCTACCTACTGCTGTAGATTTTCCTGAGTCTACATGACCTGCTGTTATGATATTAATGTGTGGTTTGTTAGCCATTGTTACACCATTTTTAATTACTTTATTTAGACTATAAGCATTTAAATATTTTACTACACTTCTGGTTTTGGTATATCCTCTGGAAGACCTTTTCTCTTTCTTATACCTTTTACAACTGATTCAAAAAGTTCTCTAGGCAGTTTTTCAAATGTCGTTTCAATCAAACTATAGAATCCTTTTCCACTTGTAGCTGATTTCAAGCTAGCATCAAATCCAAACATATCGCTTACAGGAAGCTTAGCAGTTATTATACTGGCTCCTCTCTCTTCTTTCATATCCAGAACTTGCCCACGTCTGTTTTCTATTTCTCTAATTGCTTCTCCCATAACTTCAGTAGGCAGGTCAACTCTAATAACTTGTTTCGGTTCTAACATAGTTGCATTTCCTTTTAACATAGCTTGTCTTATAGCCCATCTTACAGCTGGTCTTACCTGTCCTTCACCTCTATGTACAGGATCTTCATGAAGATCAACATCAACTAATTTTACTTTCAACTTTGTACACGGCTCTCTAGCTAGAGGTCCGTCCTCCAAGACGTCTTTGAAGGCGTCTTTTATCATATCCATAACTTCATCCATGTATTGTACACCTTTTGTTGCATCGATAAACATAGATCTGTTATGAATCAGCACCAATTTTTTTACTTCATCATGATTCATTCCTAATTCATCCAGTTTTTTAGTAAGTTGAATATTTTTCTTCTTAATTTCAACATTACCTGATATTTCACCGTCTAACATTGCTTTATATATAGCGTCTTCCAGAGGTTCAACAACAATGAAAAATCTGTTATGTTTATTTGGAGACTTACCTTCTATCTCTGGTGACTTTTCAAAAATAGTTTCTCTATAAACCACTATCGGTTTGCTCATCTCCACATCTATTCA
>Ga0194125_10004246_pt1 | contig 22473 bp, 20 predicted proteins | sample TA2KigC250mmetaG_FD_148626 | JGI IMG/M metagenome (GOLD analysis project Ga0194125, IMG submission 148626) | Freshwater microbial communities from Lake Tanganyika, Tanzania - TA2015034 Kigoma Deep Cast 250m | ecosystem: Environmental > Aquatic > Freshwater > Lake | place: Tanzania: Lake... | reverse complement strand
TATAGACAGCTTTGAGAGGCTGGGTTTTGAGATGTTCGAGCAGAGCCAGACTCTGGGAATATCCAAGGGGACTCAGTTCCGGATCGCTCCAGCCCTGAATCTTTCCGATGGCATTCCATGTCGTCTCCCCATGCCTTGCAATATAGATTTTAGTCAAATTTAAAAGACTCCCTTCTCATTCTCAGAACAATTATAGTCTAAATTTTTTCTTTCATCATCCGCAAGAGTGAATGAAGTACCTTGCAGCAGAGCTACGGGGTATCCAATTCCTAAAAAACTCTCCTCCCCCTTGGAGGGTGTGTCGTAATGTCATTGCAAGGGAGTGAAACGACCGGCCCAATCTCACAAAGTCTTGAAAACAAAGAGATTACCATACCCCCTTTGGTTGCTCGCAATGACAAAAAGGGGATTAAGACATAGCCTCTTGAGGAGGAAGGTGAAGGTGGGAGTGGATAGGTTGTTTTCCTCCTCACTTCGGTTTCGAGTCGAAGTGACCCCACCCTCTTGCCTCTGGGGAGAGGGATAGGGTGAGGGGCCGTTCCTTTGAATGCAATAAGATTCAATGCGTTTGTATTTGTGTTTTGACAGCATGGATCTTTTTTATCTCTTTATATTCCCACTTATCGCTTTCTGAATGTATTGCCCCAAGACCAGACGGATTTCATCATAAGTGACATCCTGTGGAAGCAGGGCCCTGATCGGAGCTAATCGTTCGCTTCCGGCACGGACAATCGCTTCTTCAATGAGACCGATTCGTTCTCTTGAAAGAATCCGGTGAAGGTCGATTGACCGGCCTTCGCCAATAAGCTGCACAAGATGTTCGGAAATCGTCGATGTGGTAAGGCCCCGCTTTTGGGCGATCTCTTTGGGAGTCCCACCTTTCTCCCATAGCATCCATGTGATCTCAACCGTGCTTCCCCTTGTGGTTTTTTTCGCGACATGCTGAACTGCCGCAGATCCATCAGACTCATATAGGGGTTTTGCTTCGGGATGGTCTTTCAAATAGGCTCTCACCACTTCAAGTGTCTGGTTTCCATAAGCCGACACCTTATATTCCCCGCAGCCTTTGATGCTCAGTAATTCAGCGGTAGTTCGGGGCAGTCGCTGGCTGATGGCTTTAAGCACTCGATCATGGAAAATGACGAAAGCAGGAAGATTCGATGCCTGGGCAAGCTTGAAGCGCATCTCCTTCAGGGCATCAAACAAATCTTCATGAAAGGGCATGTCCAATTCTTCAGAAAGTTTCTCCGGAAACTTCCTAAAAGGTTTTTCTTTAACCATCCTCTCTTTTCTGATATGGGTCCTGAATGGATGAGTTTCACTTTCGCCGAGACAGGTTGAGCAGTTCTCACAGCTTTTCTTTACGATCCGCTCGCCGAAGTATTCGAGAATGAACCGTCTCAAGCACTCGTCAGTATAGGCGTAATCGACCATCTTCTTCAGTTTCTTACGTTCAAAAAGGCTCCGGCGTTCAATCTCCTGAAAACTAATATTCAGTTCGGACACAGGAACACGCGATAGTACTTTCAGCCCCCGGCCTCTAAACGGCGGGCGATATTCTAATGTCCCTGCCTGATGGAACAGAGAGAAATTCCGCCTCAACTGCTCCTGAGAAAGATTCAGATGCTCGGCCATCATATCCAGGTCAACCAGAAGGGTTCTGTCTTTCGATCCATTCAAGATATCCAGGCAATAATTGACAATCTCCTTCTGAGATTCGCTCTTTCCTTCAACCTGTCGCTGAAGGTCTCCTGGCTCAGCGCGCAGTGTCACCCTGGCCTGATGCTCCCCTTCTGATCCACGTTCAATGTATCCTGCCTTTTCCAGAATTTTCAGACACGAAGAAACAGCCATCTCATTCGATTTCTTATAACTGAGGCGCGCGGCCAGAGCCTTCTGGGTCATCTCAATTTCATCCGTTCCAATATCGCATATCACCTCGTACACCTGTTCGATCATATCTTGTGGCGGATAACTTCCTTCAATAAAAAATTCCTGCGTGAACGTATCGGCGTAATTGAAAAGAAGAAGACAGGTCGCAGGCTTTCCGTCACGCCCTGCACGGCCGACCTCCTGGTAATAGGCTTCGAGCGAGCCGGGGATGTCGTAATGGATGACAAAACGGAGGTCCGCCTTATCAATGCCCATGCCAAAGGCGTTTGTCGCTACCACCATTGGCAGGATTCCTTCCATAAAACGGTCCTGAACAGACTTTCGGGCCTCGATCTCCATACCCGCATGATAACCCCCTACTTTGTAGCCCTTCAATATCAATGCCTGGGTTACTGCATCTACATTCTTACGGGTAGCCGCATAGATGATGCCCCTCTGTCCTCCCTTTCTGAGCAGGGCTAAAATGGCATCGATCTTATCCTCTTCGCCCGCCACTTCCTTAATCTGAAAACGGAGATTGGGACGGTCAAACCCCGCCACGAAGGTGATTGGCTGTCGAAGGCCCAACTGGGTAATGATATCACGACGGACATCAGGAGTGGCTGTGGCTGTCAGGGCAGCAACAGGCGGATGGCCAAGTTTTTCAGCCACTCCTTTAAGACGAAGGTAGTCAGGACGAAAATCATGTCCCCATTCGGAGACGCAATGCGCCTCATCAACGGCAAAGAGCGAAACTCGACACGATTGAATCCCTTCCATGAATCCGGAATTCCGGAACCGCTCTGGGGCAATATAAACCAGTTTATATCTGCCCTGCTGAATCTCCCTCAATCTCTGCCACTGTTCGGAAGGGGTTAATGTGCTGTTGATGAACGTTGCAGGAATTTGATTCTCAACCAGTCCATCCACCTGATCTTTCATCAAAGCGATCAGGGGGGAAATGACCAGCGTCACCCCATCCAGGAGCAGCGCCGGCAACTGGTAACAGAGCGATTTGCCGCTTCCCGTGGGCATGATCACAACCGCATCACGCTTTTTCAGGAGGGTATCGATGATCTCCTCCTGCCACTTTCGAAACTCGGAGAAATGGAATTTCTCGCTAAGAATCCGAAAACGTTCATCCTTGGGCGGAGGATTTAAAGAAGGAGATGACATGGTTGGTTATTTTAACCGTCTATAAATCAGAAGACTTATTCCTTTCAGAGTTTATAGGATTCTAATGAATTAATACACACCAGTCAATGTAAAGGTTCCCCTAATTTTCTATGACAATTTTCACTAAGATTGACAGGGGATTCTAAAAATAGTAGATTTACATTAGAAATAATAGGCCGATGAATGATCTGTGGCCATCACAAAGGGGATACTATGCCTACTATTTCAATGTTTTTCGGGATCATTATTAGAATGTATTTTGCACCGGGGGAACATCCGCCTCCCCATTTCCATGCCTATTACAACGAGTACAAGGCAACCGTGGATATTCGTACCTGTGAGTTAATCGAAGGAAATCTCCCAAGCAGACAAACCAAACTTGTGCTGGCATGGGCTGAACTTCATAAGGAAGAGCTGATGGCCGACTGGCGATTGGTGACGAGTGGAGAAGAGCCGTTCAAAATTGAACCTCTTAAATAAGGAGAGTTGCCATGTATCCTTCTGTAAAAGAAGTCTCTCCCCGCGATGATTACACTCTTTCCCTAGTCTTTGAAAACGGCGAAAAGGGTGTACTCGACATGAAACCAATTCTTGAATTTGGCGTATTCCAGCGTCTCAAGGACTTGGACACCTTCAAGCGTGTTTGCGTAGCCTTTGACACAATTGAGTGGGCTTGCGGGGTCGATCTCGATCCTGAGTACATATACGCCAAATGCAAAGAGCGAATCAAGGCCTAACCTGTACCTCAGAAAATGATCGGAATGCTCCCCCCCTTAAACTAAGGTCATATCCCATCTCCTCTTTTCAAATAAAATCATCACCCATAATGTAGGCTAATTCTCCGCCTATATATCGGTAAAGGAGTTATAGAGGACACGCTATACTGAATTTCTCCAAACAAACCGAGGATAGCTTACTACGAAACATTCGCTTCCCTGTTTTGAGAAAATGATGTATATTACATTTGGAATCCCCCAATTTATAAAGTTGTAAAAATAGGATAATTGCTTTTAATGACTGTATACACTTCGTCAGACACGGAGGCCGTATTTGATGATTACATCGAACTTCACTAAATGTGATGTCCCGTATTTTCTGATAAATACTCTCAAAGGGGCAATGACAAGGTTTTCCCATTCATGGTGCCTGTTTTTAATGCAACAACGGGGTTAAAAGAAAAGGAGAACTGGCTATTTTGTAGTTGACCACAAAATAACCAGGCTGATAAGGTAGGGGAAACGTCAGGCGGTGAAAAATCAAACCTTTTTAAAGGCGGCGTCGCAGGCTTCGATGGTTCGATCCAGGTCTTTCTGAGTATGGGCCATAGAGATAAACCATGCTTCAAATTGAGAAGGGGGAAGATAAATCCCCTGTTCCAACATTTCGATAAAGAACTGGGCAAACCGTTTAGTGTTGCTCGTCTTCGCTGTGGCATAATCACTCACGGGACCTTCCGTGAAGAAGACGGTTAACAATCCGGTCGCATGATTGACAGTGACGGGAACTCCTCGCTCTTCAGCGCTTTCGTTTATATTCTCCACGAGGTAGGCTGTCTTCTTTTCCAAATCCTTATAAACTTTCTTCGTCTTCAGAATCCCCAGAGTCGCAAGACCAGCGGTCATGGCCATAGGGTTTCCGGAGAGCGTTCCTGCCTGATAGATGCCTCCCAGGGGGGCAACCTTTTCCATAATGTTTTCTTTCCCGCCATAAGCGCCCACCGGAAGACCTCCCCCGATAATCTTTCCCAGGCAGGTCAGGTCAGCTTTGATTCCGAAAATCTCCTGAGCACCTCCATAGGCAACCCGGAATCCTGAAATCACTTCATCGAAGAGAAGAAGAATCCCATGCTCATCGCAAATCTTTCTCAATCCCTCCAGAAATCCTCTCGCAGGGGGGACCGCCCCCATATTGCCGGCAATGGGCTCTACGATAATACAGGCGATCTGTCCCGGATATTGATTGACCAGAGCTTTAACTCTATCTAAGTCGTTATACGGGGCGGTCAGGGTATGTTTTGCCACATCCTCCGGAACCCCAAGGCTATCCGGAACCCCAAATGTGATTGCCCCAGACCCTGCTTTCACCAGCAGGCTATCTCCATGGCCATGGTAACATCCCTCGAATTTTAGAATTTTGTTTCTCCCAGTATATCCTCTTGCTACCCGAATGGCGCTCATCACCGCCTCTGTTCCGGAACTAACCATCCTCACCAGCTCCATTGAGGGGAATGCCTTTCTGACCTCGTTGGCCAAATCAACCTCTAGGGGCGTAGGAGCACCAAAACTCGTCCCTTTGGGAGCGGTCTTTTTCAGGGCGGATACGATCTTTGGATGGGCATGGCCCATGATCATCGGGCCCCACGACCCCACGTAATCAATATATTCATTTCCATCAATATCCCAGAGCTTCGATCCCCTGGCCTTCTCGATAAAAATGGGAGGGATGCCGATCGCCTTGAAAGCCCTGACCGGACTGTTTACTCCTCCTGGAATTAACCCGAGTGCCCTGCGATATAGTGCTATTGATCTCTTTCTGTTCATTTTAGATCTCCTGATTTTTATCAAGCTATGATCGTATTGGCCAGAGTGCCGATTCCTTCGATGATGATCTCCACTTTGTCGCCGACATTCATCCGCCCTATTCCAGAAGGTGTCCCTGTAGCAATCACATCCCCTGGCAGGAGGGTCATCACTTGAGAGATGAAACTCACCAGGTAGTGGCATCCGAAAATGAGGTTCTTTGTGTTCGAATACTGCCGCCTCTCACCATTGAGAAATGCGGCTATCTCCAGATGGCGAGGATCGAGATCAGTCACAATCCAGGGCCCGATGGGCGAAAAGGTGTCAAAACTCTTTGATAAGGTCCACTGGCCATCCTTCGGCTGGAGGTCCCTTGCGGTCACATCATTGAGGCAGGTATATCCAAGAATGTAATCGCCTGCCTTTTCTTCGGATACGGACTTTGCTTCTTTACCGATCACCACAGCCAACTCCGCTTCATAGTCCACCCTCTTCGACATCTTCGGATAGACGATCCCATCGCCCGGTCCAATGACCGAAGTGGAGGGTTTCATAAAGAGAAGAGGTTTCTCCGGAATCGGTAACTTTACTTCTTCAGCATGATCCCGGTAATTTAATCCCAAAGCCACAATCTTCGATGGAAGACATGGGGCAAGCAGCTTTACCTCTTCAAGTTTTTTAGCCTTGGACGAAAGATGGAAATGTCCGAAAGGATCTCCTTCCATTTCACGAACCATACTCTCTTCAATCACGCCCCACCTGATTGATACTCCGTCCTTGTAACGAACAATCTTCATATTGCCTCCTTAAATTTCTAAAATCAACCTGAATAACCAATCACCAAATCACAAGCTCCAAATAAATTTTACATGACGACTACATCACTCACTAACGATGGAAATATGACTAAGTCCCCTCCCCCTTGATGGGGGAGGTCGGTACGACTCGAAACCGAGGTGAGGGTGGGGGTGAATCATTGAATCCATATTCCCCCTCACCTCAATCCTCTCCCACCAGGGGAGAGGAGGTATTTTCTACCTAATCCCAATGACCAATGACCAAATAATTAAAAATTCAATATTTTAGAATTACGATCTCTGTGTTTCGGTCATTGGAAACTTGGTAATTATTTGGTTATTGGGATTTGGTTATTGGTGATTTATCCTTTCTTCAACCCCAACACATCCTGCATATCGTAAAGACCATTGGGCTGGCCCACGATCCAGAGAGCCGCCTTCACGGCCCCTCTTGCGAAGTTATCCCGGCTATGAGCCCGGTGAGTGATCTCCAACCGCTCACCGATTCCTCCGAAGAGGACGGTATGTTCTCCCACGATATCGCCGGCCCGGATCACCTGCATTCCGATCTCTTCTCTTGTCCTCTCTCCGATCATCCCCTTTCGGCCGTAGACGCCCACTTTACCCAAATCTCTGTCAATTGCCTTCGCAATGAGCTCTCCTAATTTGACAGCTGTCCCGCTGGGTGAGTCCTTCTTCAGGCGATGATGGGCTTCAAGAATCTCAATATCATATTCCGGACCCAGTACCTTTGCGATATCCTGAACAACCCGGAACATCAGATTCATTCCCACGCTCATATTGGGAGCAACGACACAACGGGTGTTTTTCGAAAGTCCTTTGATCTTCTCCATCTGCTCCGGATTAAAACCTGTCGTCCCGATCACAATGGCAAGGCCATTCTCCTTGGCAAACTCCAGGCTCTCCAGGGAAGCGGTAGGGCTGCTGAAGTTAATAATCACATCCCCTCCCCCTTTTTTCAAACCTCCTTCCAGCGAAATGCCAAGCTTTCCCAAACCGATCACCTCTCCGATATCTTTTTCAACTGATGGGTGATCTGCTCTTTCAATCGCCCGTCCAAGTTCAATCGATGGGGTTTCCTTGATGATGTGAATGATCCGGCCCCCCATTTTGCCGGCTGCTCCGACGACGATCGCCTTGATATTCCCCTTCATTGGTAAGCCTCCTCCCACATCTCGGCTTCATAAATGATGTGGACATCCCCCTCAAAAAATACCCTTTTGACCTCTTTCCCCTCGATCTCGAAATGAACCGTCAGAACTTCTCCCCCTCTGGTTTTAACAGACACTGGAGATATCACCATCCCCTTGAAGGCTGCGATCAGCGCAGAGGCAACCGTCCCTGTGCCACAGGCTAAGGTTTCATTCTCCACTCCCCGTTCATAAGTCCGTACGGATAATCGAGAATTCTTCTCCAACTGCACAAAGTTTGCATTGGTGCCAGCTGGTGCAAAATGGGGATGGTTTCGAATTAATCTTCCTAAGCCAACCACGTCCACGGCTTCGATATCTTCCACAAACTTGACTGCATGAGGAACGCCGGTATTGATGCTTGAGAGCGTCTCTTTTTTCCCATCGATAAGAAGGGATTCCTCGAGTTTGAGGCTGTGGGGTTTGGTCATCTCCAGCTTAACCCTCTTCCCATCTACCTGGGCAGTGAGAATTCCGGCCAGAGTCTCAAAGGTTAACGAAGGACCGGTGATTCCCTTAAGATGAGCGAACCGCGCAGCACACCGACCTCCGTTGCCGCACATCTCTGCCACGCTACCATCCGCATTGAAGAACTGCCATTTGAAGTCAGCTTTCTCTGAAGGTTCAATGAAGATGAGCCCATCCGCTCCCACAGAGACCCTTCTCTGGCAGACCTTCCGGGCAAACTCCTTCATGCGATCAGCATCAATAAGGGACTTCCGATGGTCGATGAGGATGAAGTCATTTCCACTCCCACTCATCTTCATGAAAGGAATCTTCACGTCTACACCTTCATATCCACCCCCTCCCTACCCCTCCCCCCTCGAGGGGGAGGGAGTGGGTGGGGGGCATGCTTTTATCATGGTTGGACTAAAAAGTCTGGAATAGTTTCTCCTCGGATCAGATCCTCATACTCTTCTCTTTTTCGGATCACATGGATCTCGTCATCTCTGACCATCACCTCTGCCACACGGGGCCTGGAGTTATAGTTGGTTGCCATGGAAAACCCATAGGCTCCGGCGCTCATCACGGCGATTAATTCGCCCGGGTTAAGCCTCGGGATCTTTCGCTCCTTGGCCAAAAAATCTGCCGACTCGCAAACAGGCCCCACCACATCGACCACAACCTCCTCCCTTTTTTCTTCCCGTACCGGAAGGATTTGATGAAAGGAGCCATAATAACTGGGACGAACCAGATCGTTCATCGCCGCATCCACGATGAGAAAGCGCTTCTCCTCATTCTCTTTCGTGTAGAGGACCTTTGATACCAGGATGCCGGCATTTCCAACGATCACCCGGCCTGGCTCCAGGATGAGGGTGCAGTTAAAACTCTTGATCTCTTCCAGGATGTTGGACGCATATTCATAGGGATGAGGAGGTTCTTCATCGTTATAGGTGATGCCAAGGCCTCCTCCCAGGTCAAGGTATTGAATTTCTATCCCTCCCCTTCTCAAATCATCAACCAGGTCTCTCAGCTTCTTTAACGCCTCCACGAATGGCTCCACATCCACCAACTGCGATCCCAGATGGCAATCAATCCCGATGATCTTCAGGTTTGGTAGTTCGGAAGCCAAGCGGTAAGCCATGGGCGCCCGGAGAATATCAATGCCAAACTTATTCTGCTTCATCCCTGTAGTGATATAGGGATGGGTCTTGGCATCGATGTCAGGGTTCACACGGATCGAGAGCGGCGCCTTTTTATTCATCCTGCCGGCGACCTCATTAATCGTTTGGAGTTCCATCAAGGATTCGACATTAAACATGAGGATACCGGTTTTCAGTCCATACTCAATCTCATCCTCTCTCTTACCCACCCCTGAAAAAACGATCTTTTTCGGATCCGCCCCGCCATGGATCGCCCGGTAGAGTTCCCCTCCGGAAACAACATCGACTCCTCCGCCGAGGTTAACAAAAAGCCGGATCAGCGCCAGATTCGAGTTGGACTTCATGGAATAACAGACAAGATGAGGTATCCCTTCGAAGGCTTCATTGAAGACATTAAAATGCCTTACCAGAGTTCTATAACTATAAAGATAGAAAGGGGTTCCCACCTTCTCGGCGATCCGGCGGATGGAAACCCTTTCACAATGAAGCTCCCCATGTTTATATTCAAAATAGTGCATCTGGCTCTCCAATTGCGGATTTCGGAATTCGGATTGCGGAGTTAAAAATCAAAAAATGTTTTTAAAATTCCGCATTCCGCAATCTGCATTCCGCATTAATACAGGTATTTCACCCTCACCTCTTCGGAAAGAGGGCTTTCATTCTTTCGGACGGAGTTGTCCACAGCGGTTACAGCATATTCGTAATCTTGCCCGATCTGAACGTCCGTATCAAGATAGGTCTCTTTTGTCAGGGGAGCAGAGGTCATTCTTTTAAATTCTGTCTCTCCCATTTTCCGCCGATAAACATAATAACCCAAAAGATCGGGCTCCCTATTCTTTTTCCAGTTCAGTTCCATCCCGTTCTTAATAGGAATGGCCACCAAACCGAGAGGAGACGCTGGAGGAATTAGGTCAGTGGGTGTGATGGGAAGGCTTAATGAACCCTTGCCTTCGACATCAGTTTTAACAACCTGTTTCACCGCCCTGACTGAATAGATGTATCTCTTCTCATTCTCTACACTCAGATCAGAATATTGGGTTACCCTGAGGACATCCCTGTTGAGCGGTTGGAAAGAAAATTCTTCTCCCTCTCCTCTCCGGTAGATATTATAACCTGTTGCCCCCAGAACAGGTTCCCAATGAATATCCACCTTCTTATCTCCCCTCTCAGCCCTTACTGCCGCGGTCGTATGGGGCGGATAATCCCAGAAGACTGTGACAGGATTGGATGGAGAACTGGGGTATCCTCTCCGGTTTAATGTCACCACCTGGTATACATAGACCTTTCTTGCCTCCATGTCCTCAAACAGCAAGGCCATCTTCTTCCCCCTATCCTCTCCTTTTTTGTCCAACTTGGCTTCATAAACCACTTTTGATTTTTCTCCGCAACCTCTGCACTGATCTCCAATCAAATCCCCTTCAGAACGGAGAATTTTAAATTCTGTTAAATCGGCCAGCACCGATTTGTCCGTATTCTCTTTCGGAAACGTCCATTCCAGTAGGAGGCGCTCCTCCCTTGGCTTTGCCTCAAGGTCAACAATTCTTTTAGGGACAATCGTTGACCACGGCACCGGAGGCGCCTTCTGGCCACAACCCGCTACCAGCGACATGAGTGCCACTGTGATCATCAACGATAATAGAACCATCATCGTTTTCGATTTATATTTCGCATTCCAAATTCCAAATCTCAAATCCCAAATTTCAAATAAATTACAAATACCAATCTCCAATGACCGAAATGATTTTTTTGGAAATTTGGGAAATTGATCATTGGAATTTATTTGTAATTTGGTGCTTGTTATTTGGTGCTTCATTTTCTGGCTCCAAAAATCGCTGTTCCCACTCTTACATAGGTCGCCCCTTCTTCAATGGCAACATCAAAATCATTCGACATCCCCATGGAGAGCTCTTTCAACGGGATCCCTTCTCCTGCCATCTTCTCCTTTAACTGCCGGAGTTGAACATAATAAGGTCGGCTCAGCTCGGGATTATCAAAATAAGGCGGCATGGTCATCAATCCCATTAAAGAGAGATTTTTGAGATTAAGAACCTTCCTCGCAATATCAAATGCTTTCTCTTCTTCTATCCCAAATTTGCTGGCCTCTCCGGAGAGGTTGACCTCGATCATCACCTCCATCGTCCGACCTTCCTTTTCTGCCCTCCGGTTCAATTCTTCCACCAATGGGATGGAGTCCACAGAGTGTATCATATCAAAAAGCCTAATGGCATACTTTGCTTTATTCGACTGAAGGTGCCCTATGAAGTGCCAGGATATGGAACGGCCGATTTCTTCAATCTTCTTCTGTGCCTCCTGCACATAATTCTCACCAAGAATGGCAACCCCCGCCTCAATGGCTTCCTGAATTCGACCAGCCTCTACTGTCTTGGAGACGGCAACCAATTTGATCTCAGCCGGATTTCTTCCAACCTTTTGAGCGGCCTTCTCTATCTTCTCTGTCACCCTTAGAAGATTTTCTCGGATAATTGACATAAATATTTTAAATGAAATGTAGCGTCGGTATTCATTGCCGGCGTCTTGTCCGCCCTCAATAAATGAGGGCGCTACATTTTTTCATTATTCCGAAATCCGCAATCTCTCCGAGCCAGAGGGCTCTCTGAGCCGGAGGCCGAATTCCGAAATCGTTAAGGCTTTTAACCGAACCAGTATCTGTATCAACTCACACAAAGGAAGGCCAACCACATTGGTATAGGACCCTTTGATGGATTCAATCATAAATGATCCGATCCCCTGAATGCCATACCCTCCGGCTTTATCAAAGGGCTCCCCAGTGTTGATATACCAATTCATCTCATCCGTTGTGAGGGATTTAACCTTTACCACTGTCTCAACTGCCTCACACTCACTCTTCCCTTTTTTATGATGGTAAACGGAAACTCCGGTCAAAACCCGATGCTCCTTTCCGCTGATCAACCGGAGCATCTCCATTGCCTCTCCCCGGTTTTTCGGTTTCCCTAAAATGATCCCATCAATATAGACAATGGTATCGGCTCCAATCACCCAATCCTCAGGATATTGACTGCCAACATCGAGGGCCTTCGCTTTTGCCAACCGAATCACATGCTCTCTGGGAGATTCACCTGGAATAATATCCTCATCGATTTCACTGGGAATCACTTTAAAATCGAGGCCTAATTGTTTAAGCAACTCACATCTGCGGGGAGACATAGAAGCAAGGATGAGTCGATTTCCCATTTTAAAAAACTAAAGGAATCCCGAATGGTTGTCAAGATTGAAATATCTTGAGAGATCAACTCACTCAAACATGACAGGAAATTCCACAAATGAAATAACCGGTGTCCAGCGAGGTAAGGTGACACTTTCATAAAGTTCAGGCGAGGAGCCAAAAGGGTTGATTTTTAATGGATGGGAATCACGGCGAGGGTGGATTGAGGCGGCCATACCCTAATTTATCCTTCATGAACCAACGCCACGGCGGCCCTCAAACCGAGAAGATAACTCTGGACACCAAACCCTGCAATCTGGCCTTTGGCTATGGAGGAAATCACAGAATGGTGTCTGAACTCTTCCCTCGCATGGATATTGGACATGTGGACCTCAATGATCGGCACTTTAAGAATCGCCAGGGCATCCCTTAAAGCATAGCTATAGTGCGTCCAGGCACCGGCGTTAATCACAACGGCATCGACTTTCTCCTGATGAGCCTGATGGATTTTTTCGCACATCGCCCCTTCATGGTTGGTCTGAAAGATCTCCAACTTAACGCCTAACTCTTTCGCAAGCCCTTTAAGCCTCTTATTGATTTCATCGAGAGTGACGGTTCCGTATTGGGCTGGATCACGTTTTCCGAACATATTGAGATTAACCCCATGGAGGACCAAGGCTTTTTTCATAATGCCTCCTATCTTATTCCTGTTTTCGCTTAACTTTTGTTTTTATTCTTGTCCATAATTGAGCCTGGCCAAAGATCATGACAACAATCGATAAAGTCAGCACAAGGGTGAGAGGATTTCTGACCAGTTGAAAGAAAAACCCAAAAATATTGTTATGAACATCTAACATCGCCCTCCTGTAATTATCTTCCATAAGAGGCCCCAGGATGACTCCGAGAATAACCGGGCCTACTTGAAACCCATACATTTTCAGGACATACCCAAATATTCCGAATCCGAGCATCCAATAGACGTCACTGATACTGTTGTTAATGGCATAGGTTCCGACAACTGATATGATGATGATCGTAGGGAGGAGCAAACCCTTTCGGACCTCTACGAGTTTGGTGAAGATCTTGATCCCGGAGAGGCCAAAAATAAGAAGAAAGATATCCGCCAATAAAAGATTCCCCACGGTGAACCAGAAGAGATGCGGGGTTTCAATCATCAACATTGGTCCTGGTTTCAAACCGTGAATAAAAAGAGCGCCTATAAGAACAGCCGTTACCGCATCTCCGGGAATTCCAAGAGTCAGCATCGGGATGTAAGCCCCACCAATGGCAGCATTGTTTGCAGTTTCAGGGGCAATGATTCCTTCATAGGCCCCCTGACCAAAAGGCCTCGTTGGTTTTTTCACGCTTCTTCTCGCATGGCCATAAGAAAGAAGCGCAGCGATATCTCCTCCCGTGCCAGGCAAAGCACCTATCCAGACCCCAATGAAACCTGACTTAATGATTAAAGGAAGATGCTTAAAGAGCAGTCTCCACGATGGAATGATCTTATTGACCTGTTGCTTGATCGGTTCTACGGCGATGTCGTGAATCTGGACCAAGGCTTCCGAAATACCGAAGAGACCGATCATGATGGCGACATAATGGATACCGCTCATGAGATAGACACTGCCGAAAGTAAATCGCCCCTGACCTGTAAAAGAATCCATCCCCACCATGCTGAGCAGGACTCCAAGTGCTCCCGAAAAAACTCCTTTGGCCAGTGATTCACCGGAAAGACTCCCTACGAGAAGAATTCCCATTACAGCCAACAGGAAATAATCCCTTGGAGCAAATAAGAGGGAGTATTCAGAAATGATCGGGGCGGCTAACGCTAAGATGATAATTCCTATAAATCCACCAATCACCGAAGCCACGGTCGCCAATCCGATCGCATTTCCTGCCTCCCCAATTTTAGCCAACGGATAACCATCAAAACTCGTGGCAATAGCAGCCGGAGCACCGGGAATATTCAACAGGATCGCTGACCGAGATCCCCCATAAACGCCTCCCATATAAATCCCTGCCATGAGAGCTAATGCAGGATTGATATCCCATGAAAAAGTAAAGGATATCAGAATCGAAACCGCCATTGTTACGGAAAGCCCAGGGATAGCTCCAACGTAGATTCCACAAAACGTCCCAATGGCAACTAAAAACATGAGTTTTGGGCTAACCCACGTCATCAAAAAATAGTCTAAATAATTTCCCATAACAAGTTTTCCCTGTTACCAGAGAATGACCTTAAAAATATACTGAAAGAAGAGATAGATGGTGACCAGCATCCCGGCCCCAATGAAAAAAGAGCGTTTAATCGAGGTCCCTTTCAGAAAAATAAAAGATCCGACAAGAAAGAGATAGCAACTCGCAAAAAAATGGAGTGGTGCAAGAGAGAAGATATAAAGAACCAGGATGAGGGTATAAATCAGGACCTTTCCTGGGAATACAAAGCGCTGGCCCAGCCTAAGTTCTTCTCTCAATCTAAAAGAAGTATAACGATTACGATTTTTCCACAGAATGCGGATAGAGGTTAGGATCAGGATTGAACAGATAAAAATGGGAAACGCCCCAGATGAAGAAAGGTTTTCGAGATGGGGAATTCGAAAGGCCTGGGTTAAGGCAAAAATGCCAAAGGCGAGAAGAAACCAGATAAATATTTTTTCCCCCGGTCTTCGCTTGAGCTGATCTTCCATCTTAATTAAAACCCTTGCCTTCCCCAAAAAGGGGAGTCAATGGAGACAAAAATCTTCTTGCCACGATCAAACCTTAAGTCCCTCTCTCCCTTTTAAAATAGGGAGAGAGGGGAAAACCTTCTTATTCACGCCTAAATTGAGCGATTTTTTTCACCCTTCACAAGGGGGACGGGGAGGCCGAAAAGCCTTTTAGAGCGATTACCTTTGATCGAATGAATCAACCATAGGGCCTGTTCAATCATCACCCGTTTGGTGAAAGCTTAGGGTCCATTACCCAGACATTCAACGTATCGCATTCTAAAAAGGTTTGAGGCATCTCCGCCCCTCTTGGGAGATAGGGTGAATCGCTCAATTTAGGTCATGGTTTTGGAATTCCAAATTTATCCGGGGAGACCTTCGTCGCAGCAGCATCCTCAAGAAGCCAGCAGGTCACCGACTGCCAGTGTTTAAGGAATTTGTCTGCCTCGTCACCATAAGTCCCCATGTAGATTGCTCCAAAGTCTTTAATAAAAGACTGGAACTTGTCCTCTTTGCCTCCCTTCTGGAAAGCATCGACAAGTTTCCTCTTTGCTGTTTCAGGCACCTCCCTTTTCACCCACACGCCATAAAATGGTCCCCAGGGAAGGTACTTTTTATATTCTGGAAAGATTCGGACAATTAAGGGAATATCCTCCAAACCTGAAACCGGCTCATCGGCAAGCAAAGCAAGCGGTCTAATTCTTCCCGCCCGTACATGTTCCCGGCCTGCTGTCAGGCCAACTGTCATCCACTGAACATGGCCACCCATCATGGCGGTCATGCCTGGTCCCTCACCCGGGAAGGGAATGGCGTTGAAAGTTAAACCATGGGTCGCTTTCATCATCGCACCCGCAACAAAGGGAAGGCCTCCTGGACCAGTTGAACCCATTTTGATTTGACCTGGTTGTTTCTTTGCGTCGTCAAAGAGGTCCTTGAGGGTTTTCCACGGTGCGTTGATGTTGCATGCAATTAATCCAACGCCTCGAGCCGTGACATGGACCGGATAGAAATCTTTGTAGTCAAGCGGAGAAATATCAAGGACTCGATAGAGTTGAGGATTCTCAGCACCCCAAAGGATCGTGTATCCATCCGCTGCCTGACTGTGAACCCACTGTGTTGAAACCGCACCAGTGGCCCCTGGCTTGTTCTGGAGAACAATCTGTTTCCCGAGATGTTTTTCAGCCCAAGGGGTAAGGGCCCGTGCTACATTGTCAGTCGCGCCTCCAGCTCCCCACATGATGATGCCCGAGAGGTCCTTTACTGGAAAGTCCTGCGCCTGAGCCACCGAAAAAGAGATTAAAACCAACCCAACCATGAACAACATCTTCTTCATCTTAATATCCTCCTTTCTTGGAATGGGTTAAAAAAATGACCTTAATTTAAATGGCTTCATATGAACAAGCGGTTGAAAGATACTATACTAAGCCTCCTTAAAGTCAAGAACAATTTTTGCAAAGTTGCCGGTCAAAGCATCGGCAAATGCCTCCTGGTATTGAGTAAAAGGAACGATCTTTGAAAGCACCGGGGCGACATTAAACGTAGGATCTTCCAGAAGTGCGAGTGCGTCCGCAAAATCTCTCTTCGTATAAATAATAGTCCCGTGAATCGTTATCTCGCCACGAGTGATACGCAGTGCTGGGTAGATGATCTCTTCCCCGGTTATGCCCAGCGAAATGAGATCGCCACCTGGTTTCACAAGCTGGAACGCCTGCTCCAAAGACGCTTTCATTCCAGCGGCTTCGACGACCACATCGAACATCTGGTCTTTAACATCAGTAGGATGGATGGCTTTTATCTGTTTGGAAAAACTTTTAGCCTTTTCCATCTTTGCCGGGATGACATCCAGCACGGTTATATCGGCGCCCACATGGTTAAGGAGGGCAATGGCCAATAAACCCTCTGTGCCACAACCGATGACACCTACCGATGTTCCCTTGGTGATGCTGGCTTTTTTTAAAGCGTGGACATTTACGGCAAAAGGTTCGATAAGTATTGCCCTCTCGTCCACCAGATCTGAAGGGACAGGCACCGCGAATTCGGAATCAATTATAATCTCCTGGGCAAACAGACCATTCACGGTGACTCCGAAGGATTTCTTCTCCTTGCAGATGTTGGTTTTGTTTTTCAGGCAGAATTCACACTGGCCGCAATAGGTATTAGGAAAAGAGACCACTTTGGCTCCGACTTGATGTAGCGATTTCTTCCCCGCCTCAACGACCGTTCCCAAAATCTCATGACCAGGACGGCAAGGATAGTTCGCATAAGGAATCGTTCCTCTAAAAACTCTAAGGTCCGAGCCGCAAATTCCCCCATAGATTACCCTAACCCTCACTTCATCCTCTTTGGGTGAAGGAGGAGGTTCACTTTTTTTCATCTTCAAGTCGCCTGGTTTTTCTAAGTACAATTCATGCATTTTTTTGTCGTCCTATAGCTTTTTAATACGCAAATGGAACAACCCTCCCCCTCTGAGGAGGGAGGGACGGGGTGGTGATACCTACAACTCAAAAATGACTTTTGCAACCTCTCCCAGACGAGAGGCCTCAAAGGCGTCGCTGGCTTCTTCCAGGCGGAAGGTCCGGGGCGCAAGAGGCTTTGCCCTGACCTTCCCATATTTCATCCAGCGGATCGCCCTGATAAAATAGCGGGGCAGCGACCCCACATCGCCAAAAATCTGCAGGCCGCTTCGTGTAACAATAAGGGGACTCACCGTGGCCTCGGGATAGAGACCGAAAAAGGAAACACGCCCCTTGGCCGCAGCAACTTCGATGGCCAGAGGGAAAACGACGGGGGAGCTGGCTGTCTCAATAACGATATCCGCCCCGAGACCGTCGGTCAACTCCCGAATCCGCTTGACCACATCCTCCTGGTTAGAGTTAATGATGTGATCAGCTCCTAATCCCTTTGCCACTTCGAATCGTTTCGCATCCTGATCAATGCCGATCATGATCACCTGACTAGCCCCTGCGGCCTTAAATGCCTGGAGATGGAAGAGACCGATCGCCCCGGGACCGAAGATCGCAACGGTGTCACCCACCATGGGCTTCACCTGCGTCATCGTCCGCACGGTCAGGCTGATGGGCTCAAGGCAAGCGGCATCAACAAAAGAGACATTGTCCGGAAGCTTGTGAACCGCACGGGCCGGAACAACCACATACTCCGCGAAAATTCCATCGTAGGTAATCCCGATATGCCTCCAGTCCGTACACATATTACTGTTTCCATTCATGCAATTGGTGCAAAAGCCGCATCCGTAGAGCACCTCCACCCCGACTCTATCCCCCACGGAAACGTTATTGACCCCCTCTCCCAATATTGAAACAACGCCCGTCCCTTCATGACCCATAACGATGGGAATAGGGACAGGCTTTCGTCCTTTATATTTGTTGTTCAAAATGGCAACATCGGTGTAGCAGAGGCTTGCGGCTTTAACCTGGACTAAGACTTCACCCCGAGCCGGTTTCGGAGTTGGAATCTCTTTTACCTCATAGGCTCCTGCTTCCTGACTCGTTTTCACAATGGCCTTCATGGTAAAACCTCCTCTCGTTTGTATAATGTACTATCCAAAGTTATCTTCCCTCTCCCCTTGGGGGAGAGGGTCAGGGTGAGGGGTAAGAAGGGCATTTCGGATAATCTCCAAAACACCTTCTAAGTTGCTGAATACTTGGTTATCCCAAAATCGCAGCACCTTGTACCCTTTAGCTCGGAGCCATTCATCACGTATCGTATCCATTGGATCGAGAGCATGCTGCCCACCATCAAGCTCCACGATCACTTTCTTTTCGAGGTTCACAAAATCCACAACAAACCGGCCAACGGGTTGCTGTCGACGAAACTTGAAACCTCCTATCTGCCTATCTCTTAGATGTCTCCACAAATACTGCTCTGTATCCGTGGAGTGTTTTCTAAGTCTTCTTGCTACGCCCGTCAGGACTTTCACCCCCACCCTCTTCCCTCCCCCCTCAAGGGGGAGGGTTCCCCTTGTTTTTGGATGGGCCCCAGAGCGGTTTTTCATAAGACTTTTGATGATATCATATGAGATCATGTCAACTGGAGGGGCTGGCCTGTTTCTCCAGATCTCTGGATGGCTAGAGTTACCTCCAGCGTTCTTTTTCCATCCTCCCCTGAGGTCCGCGGGGCTTCCTCTCCTAAAACGACTCTGCAAAAGTGGCTGAACTCCTTAATATAAGGATCTTCTCTCACCATCTTATATCCCTGCTCTGTAACAGGATAATTCCATCCCACCTTTGCAGGGTCAGGGTAGTAGAGCCTTTTCATTTGGGGGAATAATAACGAACCCTCTGTGCCGAAAAAGTTATAGCAGTTTCCGAAATCATGATATAGAAGCGGATTTTCTCCGGTTGTTCCTTCCCAGGATATTAAGGAAGGCGTGCAGTCGGATAGAAAGACCGTTCCCAAAGCTCCGTTCTTGAACCGCAAGGTGATGCTGGCCGTATCCTCAACGGGAAATTTCCTGACTTTGTTGCTCACCAGGGCAAAGACTTCCTCGATCTCGCCGCAGATATATCTGAGGTTATCGATCTCATGAATGAGATTGATCAGAATCGGCCCTCCTCCCTTTTCCTTTCTCCAGGACAAAGGTCCCTCAAAATAAGGCCCTGGCTTTAGAAGCGCCCATGTGATCGTGACACCCACCAGCCTGCCCAACTCACCTCCAGTCACAATTTCACGAGCCTTTTCTACGAGACTGCTAAACCTCCTCTGGTGTCCTACCAAGATGCGAACCTTATTCTTTTTCGCTGCCTCAATGAGCCGGTCCGCCTCGGAGACGCTCTGAGCAATAGGCTTCTCCACGAAAAGATGAAGACCTCTCTCCGCACAGGCGATGCCAATGGGTGTATGGAGATGATTGGGAATGGCAAGAATGACACCTTGAAGTTTTTCCTTTTCGATCATCTCTTCATATTTTTTGTAGAATTTGATTCCAAGTTCCTCTGTGATCGACTTCTGTTTTTCGTCAACATCAGAGGCCGCTGCAAGATCGCACTCTTTGACCTTTATTAAGGTTCTAGCATGGGGGCTTCCCATCAACCCTAAACCAATCAATCCGAGCCTTACCTTTTCCATTCCTTCCTCCTGATTTCTCAAGAAAATAGCATGGCGCATAGGGCCTGCCTACGACAGGCAGGCATGGAGCATAGCGTCCAATTAAGGTTTGCCAGGTCCGTTGAGCTCATTGAGTTTTTTGGGTTTAACCCTATAGACCCAACAGACCCAAGAAACCCAACAAACTTTAGCCTGGTTTATCCGAAAACAATGGGCTGGCCTGTTTCTCCTGACTTCTGAATCGCCAGGGTGACTTCCAGAGTCTTCCTTGCATCGACTCCGTCAATCTTGGGAGCTTCCGTACCCTGGATGACTCCGCAGAAGTTTCTGATCTGCCGGGTGTAGGGATCCTCACGGTCAATTTTGAATCCCTCCTCACTAAGGGGAAATTGCCATCCCGCTCTATTAGGATCCCTATAAAAGAATTTCTTCATTCGGGGAAAGGTGATCACGCCCTCTGTCCCGAAGTAAAAATAGCAGTTCTCCGGGCTGTGATAGAAGAAGAGGTTCTCACCGGTGTTGGCTTCATATCCGATATTTCCCGGGGCGGTATCGGTCAGAAAAATATTTGCTACGGCTCCGCTCGCCAGCCGGAGGTTGATGCTGACGGTGTCCTCTACTGCGAACTTCCGCGCCTCATTGCTCACCTCCGCATACAAACGCGTGACGTCGCCGCAGATGTATCGTATGTTGTCAATCTCATGGATCAGGTTGATCCGAATCGGACCTCCCCCGGGTTTCGCCCTCCACGCAAACGGCCCCAAGAAGTAGTCTTTGGGTTTGTACAAGGACCAGAGGACCGTGACGCCCACGAGCTTTCCGATCTTTCCTCCCCGCACTTCATTCCGCAGTTCTTCGATGAAGGGATTGTGCCTCCGGTGGTGTCCAACCATCAGATGAACCTTATTCTCCTTGGTTGCCTGAATCAACCGGTCTGCCGATTCAAGGTCGGCTGCAATGGGCTTTTCCATCAGGAGATGCAATCCTTTTTTTGCACAGGTCGCGCCCACCGGAAGATGGAGTTCGTTCGGAACAGCCACTAAGACTCCATCCATTTTTTCTTTCTCAATCATCTCCTTGTAGGATGGGTAGAATTTTGTTCCCAACCCCTCTGCGGTCTTCTGATGCTTTACGTCCACATCGGAAGCAGCGACAAACTCCAGTTCGTTCATCCTGCTCATGGTCTCGGCATGGAGCTTCCCGATCATTCCCATTCCAATTAAACCCAATCGTACTTTTCCCATACTTCCTCCTGTCAAAAAAATTTCAGGTTCATCCGGGTATTGAGTGGGTAGCCTCCCCTTAGGTTAAGGGGAGGTTTGGAGGGGTTACTTGTCTCGGAGATGCGATAGGGTGCCTTCTTTTCACCTGTCTGATTTCCCTACCCTCCATTTAAACGTTGTTTTCATGATGAATCATTTCGAAAGGCCTCTATGATCATCTTCCTAACCCCCCTTCATCCCCCCTTAAGCTAAGAGGGGAATACAAGAAAGAGGAAAACACCCACACAAAACCCGGAAGAGCCATAAAATGATTACGTAACCAAAATAGGCAGAAAAATGACCCTGCCCCGGCAAGAAGCACCCCTTCCCGACAACGTTGATAAAAAAGCGGGAAATGGGCCTGGGTTTTTAAACCCAGACCCATGAAGACCCATTCAAGCCTATCTGCGAGCTTTCGCAAGTTCAGCCTGTAGCGCGCCGACCACCTCGGGGCCAACAGTTGCTCCGTGCTTCTCGATCACCGGCTTCATCTTTTCTCGAAATTTGGCCATCTCGGCCGCACTGAATTCCGTCACCTGCATCCCTTGTTTCTTGAGGGCATCAAGCGCCGCACCCATTTGATCACGGTTGAACTTGCGCTGAAAGACCGCCGCCTCCCGAGCCGAATCCCTGAGGATTTTTTTCTCATCCCCTGAAAGCGTATCCCAGAATTTCTTGCTGATCATGACTGACTGAGGGTTGTACTGGTGGTTCGTAACTGCCAGGAACTTCTGGACTTCGGCAAATTTATTGGCCAGGATAACCGTAAAGGGATTTTCCTGTCCATCGACCGCCTTCTGCTCGAGCGCAGCATAGAGCTCCGGAAAGGGAAGCGGTGTTGGGCTGGCGCCCAGAGCATTGACCCAATCGACGTTAATGGGGTTGGGAATGACTCGAAGCTTCAAACCGGCGATGTCTTCGAGCCTATTGATTGGCCGCTTGCTGTTGGTGATATGGCGGAAACCCAGCTCAAAATAAGCAAGCCCAATAATTCCTTTATCGGCCAGCTTATCTATCATCATCTGGCCGAAGGACCCGTCGACCACAGTATCCGCCTCCGCTCCACCGCCAAACAT
>Ga0194125_10004243_pt1 | contig 22484 bp, 16 predicted proteins | sample TA2KigC250mmetaG_FD_148626 | JGI IMG/M metagenome (GOLD analysis project Ga0194125, IMG submission 148626) | Freshwater microbial communities from Lake Tanganyika, Tanzania - TA2015034 Kigoma Deep Cast 250m | ecosystem: Environmental > Aquatic > Freshwater > Lake | place: Tanzania: Lake... | reverse complement strand
CACGCATCTGTCTCGCTCCCCCTGCACAAGGCCCGGGATCAAGCGAAACGGGGTTTGGAGGGCGGGCCCCGCCGCGCGGGCCGACGGGGTTTCCGGTTTACTCCCGGTGGCGGAGGGATAGACTGTCCGCATGCGTTCCCGCGACGTTTCCAAGCCGCTGAGCACCAATCCGCACCTCCGCAAGTGGGTGCAGAAGATGGCCGAGCTGACCCAGCCGGCGGCGATTCACTGGGTGGATGGGTCGCAGGGAGAGTATGATGCCCTTTGCGCGCAGATGGTCGAGTCCGGCACGTTCATCAAGTTGAACGAGCAACTCTGGCCGGGCTGCTACTACGCGCGTTCCGACGCCGGCGACGTGGCCCGCGTCGAGGACCGCACGTACGTCTGCTCGCTTTCGCGGGACAGCGCCGGACCGACCAACCACTGGGTCGATCCCTTCGAGATGCGGCGCAAGCTGAAGACGCTCTTCTCCGGTGCCATGGCGGGCCGCACGATGTACGTCCTGCCGTTCAGCATGGGTCCGGTCGGGTCGCCCATGGCGCAGATCGGGGTGCAACTCACCGACTCGCCCTACGTCGTCGTGAGCATGCGGATCATGGCCCGGATCGGCCTGCCGGTGTTCCGCGAGATCGACCGCGAAGCCAAGCGCGTCGTGCCGTGCCTCCATTCGGTCGGCGCCCCGCTGCGCCCGGGGCAGAAGGACGTGCCTTGGCCGTGCAAGCCGGAGAAATACATCGTGCACTTCCCGGAGAGCCGCGAGATCTGGTCGTACGGCTCGGGCTACGGCGGCAACGCGCTGCTCGGCAAGAAGTGCTTTGCCCTCCGCATCGCCTCGAACATGGCTCGCGACGAGGGCTGGATGGCCGAGCACATGCTGATCCTCGGAGTCGAGAACCCGCAGGGCGAGAAGACCTACGTGGCCGCCGCCTTCCCGAGCGCCTGCGGCAAGACCAACTTCGCCATGCTCGTCCCGCCCGCAGCGTTCCAGGGGTGGAAGGTCTGGACCGTCGGCGATGACATCGCGTGGCTGCGACCCGACGCCAACGGCCGCCTGCGGGCAATCAATCCGGAATCAGGCTTCTTCGGCGTGGTCCCGGGCACGTCCGTGAAGACCAATCCCAACGCGATGGCCGCGCTGGCCAAGAACACGATCTTCACCAACGTCGCCCTCACCCCGGAGGGCGGGGTCTGGTGGGAAGGCATGACGGAGACGCCGCCGTCGGAGTGCTTGGACTGGCAGGGCCGACCGTGGACGCCGGCCCTCGCGCGCGAGACCGGCGCCAAGGCCGCCCACCCAAACGCGCGCTTCACCGCCCCGGCGTCCCAGTGCCCGACGATCGATCCGGACTGGGAGAAGCCCGAGGGCGTGCCGATCAGCGCCATCGTCTTCGGGGGGCGCCGGGCGACTACCATGCCGCTCGTGTACCAAGCCTTCAACTGGAGCGCTGGGGTCTACATGGGTGCAACCATGGGGTCCGAGATGACCGCCGCCGCCGCCGGAGCCCTGGGCAAGGTGCGCCGGGACCCGTTTGCGATGCTGCCGTTCTGCGGTTACCACATGGGGGACTACTTCCGGCACTGGATCAAGATGCAGCGCAGCCTGAGCGAGACGCCGCGCATCTTCCATGTGAACTGGTTCCGCAAGGACGCCGAGGGGCGTTTCCTCTGGCCCGGGTTCAGCGACAACATGCGCGTCCTCAAATGGATCGTCGACCGCGCCCGCGGGCGCGCGCTCGGTCGCGAGACGCCGATCGGCTGGCAGCCGCGCTACGAGGATCTGGAGTGGAAGGGACTCGAGTTTTCCCGCGAGACCTTCGACGCCCTGCAGTCCTTCGACCGCTCCGCCTGGCGCAGCGAGATCATCGGCCATGAGGAACTGTTCATCGATCTGCACAGCCACTTGCCCAAGGAACTCATCTACGAGCGCGAACTCCTGATCTGCCGGATGTAGCGCGGGAGATGCCCCGGCCTCAGCCGGGGTCGCGGTCAACCTCGCCGGCGCGCTTGCGGCGGCGCACTGTTCCGGAGATCTTTGCTGCATGAGCGTGATCGGGTGTATGCGTCGCTGTCTGTGGCTGATTGTCGCGTTTCTTCCGCTGGGACTTCGCGCTGAAATGCCGGCGCCTTTGCAGGCAGCCGTCGACAAGCTGATCGCTGACACGGATCACTGGGCTTACACGCAGGAGGTGCGGGAGTACTCCCGGCGGGGTGATCCCGAGGGCGGTCCCACGCTTGAGCGTTATGACCCCTCCAAGCCGGACGATGAACAGTGGTCGCTGCGGCTCTACCGGGGTCGCATTCCTTCGGAGGAGGACATTCGCACGTGGAAGCGGCGCAAGGAACGGGAGGCGCGGCGGCGGGAGCGGCCGTTGGGTGAGGTGATGGATTTCGAGCGGGCCACGCTCGTCGAGGAGCAACCGGAGGTCTACCTGTACCGAGTGCCGATCAAGCCCGGGGTGAGTCGGCGCCTGCCGTCCGACAAGTTCGAGGTGGTCGTGCGGGTCGGCAAGGCCCGCTCCGAAATCGAGCGCGTCACCGTTCGCGCCACCGAGGGCTTCCGGCTCTCCGGCGTGGCCGGGCTCGCGGCGCGGGTCGACCGCGTGGAGATCGACGCCGTCTTCGCGGTCGTGGACCCAGCCTACGCCGCGCAGCCGTCGCGGATCATCGCCGAGGGCGCCGGCAAGGTGGCGTGGGTCTTCCGGGTCGGCGGCCGCGCCGAAATCGCCTGGTCCGAGATTACCCGGGTGAAACCGTACAAGGATCGGTTCGGCGTCGAGATCGGCGACGTCAAGGCGCTCGATTTCTAGGCCATTCCGGAGCGCCCGTGTCCCTGGGTTCGAATCCCAGAAAAGATTAAGCCCGCCTACCCAAGGCGGGCTTAACTCTCTACCTCAAGACCAACAAACCAATTGAACCACGCAGAGGTAGACGGAGGGATGCGGACAAACGTTCAAAAAGAAAAAACAGTCCGTTCGCCCGGCCTCCCGCCGGCGGGGCGACTCAGCCGGTCGCCGCCGGCGGTCGCCGGGCGAAGCTGAGCGACAGGGTCACCGAGGCGGCAAGGATGAAGCCGATGATCCCGAGCGACCATGTCACCGGGAACTTCCCTCCAAACGCCTCATTCAGCCACACCATCTTCAGTCCGACGAAGATCAGGATCAGGCCCAGCCCGTACTTCAGCGCCCAGAAGCGGTGCATCACCCCGGCGAGCAGGAAGAAGAGTGCGCGCAGACCGAGGATGGCGAAGACGTTCGAGGTGAACACGATCAGCGGCTCCTTGGTGATCGCAAAGATCGCCGGAACCGAGTCGACCGCGAACACGATATCGCTCAGTTCGATGAAGACCAACGTGACCAGCAGCGGGGTGGCATACAGCACGCCCTCCTTGCGCAGGAAGAAGCGATCGCCGTGAAGCTGGGGCGTCACCGGGATCAGGCGGCGGAGCAGGCGGATCACCGGGTTGCGTTCGGGTTCGATCGGCTTCTCCGGGGCGAAGAGGATCTTCAGTCCGGTCAGGATCAGGAAGCCGCCAAAGAGCCAGATCACCCAGTGCAACTGCATCAGCGCGGCGCCGATTGAGATGAAGATAATGCGGAAAATCAGTGCGCCGAGGATACCGTAGAAGAGAACCCGGTGCTGGTACTTCGCCGGGATCGCGAAGTACGAGAAAACGACCACGAAGACGAAGATGTTGTCGACGGAGAGCGACTTCTCGACGACGAAGCCAGTCAGGAACTCCAGAGCCGTCTGGTCGGCGAGGGCCGCCGCTTGCGCCGCCGTCATACCCTCGGCAATGAGGCGTGGATCCTGCGGCAGTTTCCACGCCGCGTATTTCCAGAGTCCGAAGCAGAACAGCATGGCGAGGCTGATCCATACCACGCTCCACGTCAGGGCCTCCTTGAATCCGACGTCATGGGCTTCGCGGTGGAAGACTCCGAGGTCCAAGGCGAGAAACCCCAAAACCCCGAGGGTAAACAATCCGTAGAACCACCAGTAGTCGGTGAACGGGAAGAGTGAGTAGTCAGGCATGTGGTGTGTGGGAACAGCGCGGCTTGAAGCCGAACGCCTACAAGGTCCGGAACGCTCCCTCCGCGCAAATCCGCAGACGTGGAAAAGTCGCCCGAAATTCCTCGGTCGCCGCGAGCTGCCTTGCTCTCGACATCGCTATGCAATAATGACTGCGGCGAAGGGATCTGCGGCGGAGGCGGAAACGGGATGCCGTGGAGCATGACAGCCGAGGCAGAGGTGTCCACCGCGCCAGGGCGCCAACCGTTGAACCAGCGGAGGCCGGGATGATTTCTCGGACTGTCCGGTATTGTGGGGGTGGAGGGAGCTTTGGACCAACCTAGCGTCTGCAGGGCGTGCGGTGCGCCCCGGTTCGGTGCTGTTGCGCCGCTCTCTCCACCTATCCGCGTTCCCTTCTCATGGCCTTCGGCAGTCTGCACGGGTTGGACCTCTTCGTGGTGGTCCTCCGCGTCTCCCCCTGGGGCGCGAGGCGCTCGGGAGATGGCGTGGGCGGTTGTTTGCTTCTGCGTTCCCGGTTGACGTCATGAAGGGTCCGTCGCGCCTCCGCGCCGTCCTGGTCGGCATTTCCGGCTACGGCCGCATTCATCTGGGTTTGGCTCGGGCGGCCCAGCCACTGGGCCTTGACCTCGTGGCCGCCGTGGTCATCAATCGCGACGAGGAGCCCGCGGAGGTGGCCCGGTTGGAGCGGGAGGGGTGTCGCATCTACTCCGACTATGAGTCGATGCTGCGAGCCGAGCGGGGTCGCGCCGAGTTGTGTCTCATCCCGACAGGCATCGCCTGGCACGAACGGATGACCGTCGCGGCCCTCGAGTCCGCCGCCGGCGACCCCCGCCTCGCCGCCGGAGGTCGGACCGGTGGCTCCGGGGCCGGGGCAGCGAGGGCGGGGCGGAGCAATTCCCAGCGTGCAGTCGCGGAGGAGCACCACGCGGTAATTGCGGTACAGCGCGTCCGTCAGCGTCGTGTGCACGCAGGCGTTCGTGGCGAAGCCGACGACGACGAGGGTCTCGATCCGCAGGTTGCGGAGGAGGGTGTCGAGGTGGGTGCCGTGAAAGCCGCTGTAGAAGAGCTTCGGACAGACGTGGTCCCTAGGCTGGGGCGCAACGCAGGCGCTGAACTAAAACTCCTCCGGTGACTCGTGTCGCCAGCGTTCGTCGTCGGTCAGGCCATGGGTGCGGCGCAGCACCGCGCCAAATTCACTGCGATCGCCGCGCACGCCGGGGTTGCTGTTGTTGGCGTAGATCACCGGCAGGCCGATGCGGCGGGCGGCCTGCAGGCTGGGAGCAATCCGTTCGCGCAGGAGGGTGCGTTGGAGTTCGAAGGATCCCGGGAACCAGAGTGGTTCGCGTTCCGGCCGCGGCTCACCCTCGGAGTAGCCGAGTCCATAGACGTCGATCGGCAGGAACGCGGTGCGTTCAACCGGGAGAGTCAGCGTCTCCTCGCGGTGACCGCGCTGGTGCCCCACCGGCAGCAAGTCGTAGAAGCGGGCCGGGAGAACGAGGTCGGGCATGGCGGGCGAATTCAGGGAACACGCGGGGTGGGCGGTGGAGGATCGGGCGTCCTAGCTGTGATGTTTCAGGAGGTTGTCCGCTCGTGACGGGACCAAGAAAGTTGGGTTCGACCAAGAACCAATCTTAAAACCCACCGCACGCAGACATGCGCAAGGCCGCCCGGCTCCGCTTCCGCGCGCGCGGTTCACCACCCGATGCCGTGGTCCTCCCCGTGGTTGCTGGACCCGCCCCAGAGGGTGCCGTGCCGCGTGTCGAACCAGATCGCGTTGATCGGACCGGAGGTACGGTCGTCGAAGCGCAGGCGATAGCCCATCCCGGCAAGCTCCTTCCGCACGTAGGGCGGCGTGGAATCGTGCAGCACGATGCTGCCCGGGCGCGGCCGGCGGTCCTCGCCCCCCAGCGACAGCCAGAGCTGGTCGGTGTTCACGTTCGGGGCTTCCGTGGCCTCCTGCACCGTCATGCCGAACTCCACCACGTTCAGGAAGAACTGCAGGAGGTTCTGGTCCTGCACGTCTCCGCCCTGGACCGCGAATGACAAGAAGGGCTTCCCGTCGCGGAGCGCGAGCGTCGGCGTCAGGGTGACGCGGGGACGCTTGCCGGGCTCCACGACGTTGAAGGGGTTCTCGGCCTGATCGGTAACGAAGCTCTGCATGCGCTGGCTCATGCCGATTCCCGTCCGGCCCGCGATGCAGGCAGGGTTCCAGCCGCCGCTCGGCGTGACCGAGACCACCCAGCCTTCGCGGTCCGCCGCCTCGATGGAGGTGGTCCCGAGTTGGAGATCGCGCAGGAATTCCGCGTGAGACGCGACGCGGCGGGGCGGCGCTGCGGGCTTCGCCCGCGTTGGGAGTAGGTCAAGGTACGGGTTGATCCGACCTTCGAAGGGATACGGATCGCCGGGCGCGACGTGGGGTTGGTTGCGCGCGGGGTCGATCGCCTTGGCGCGTTCCCGGGCGTACGCCTTGGAGAGCAGGCCCCGGATCGGCTCCTCCGGCGGGAAGTAGGGGTCGCCGTAGTAGAAGTCGCGGTCCGCGAAGGTCAGGTGCATCACCTGCAGGAGGGTGTGCAGGTACCGCGCCGAGTTGTAGCCCATCGCCCTCAGGTCGAAGGTCTCGAGGATGTTCAGGGCCTGGAGCATCATCGGCCCCTGGGTCCACTGCTGCAGCTTGTACACGTCGATGCCCCGGTAGTTGACCGACAGCGGTTCCTCCTGGAGCACGCGCCAGTTCGCCAGATCCTGCTCGGTGATCAATCCGCCCTGCTCGCGGCAGCCGCGGACAAACTCCGCCGCGATGTCACCGCGATAGAAGCGGTCGTAGGCGGCCATGATGGCCTCCTTGCGGCTCCGGCCCTGCTGTAGGGCGGCTTTCTCGGCCTCCACCAGTTTCTGCAGGGTCGCGAGGAGGTCGGGCTGGCGGAAGATTTCCCCGGCGCGCGGAGCCTCGCGCGCCTCCCCGAGGTGCGGCAGGAACAGTGCCTTGGAGTAGGGCCACCCCTTCAAACGATCCTTGTCCTTCTCGAAGCTGTTCGCGGCCTGCGCCTCGATCGGGTAGCCTTCGGCCATCTGCATCGCCGGGGCGAGCACGTCCGCGAGCGAGAGCGTGCCGTACTCCGCCAGCATCACCATCAGCCCGCCCGGCGTCCCGGGCGTCACCGCCGCCAGCGGGCCGTACTGCGGGGGATAGTTCATTCCCTGCCGCCGAAAGAATTCCGCCGTCGCCCCGGTCGGGGCCACGCCAAGTGCGTTGATCGCAATCACCTTCCCGGTCTTGGGATGGTAGATCAGGGCCTGGGTCTCGCCGCCCCAGCTCAGGACGTCGAACATGGTGCAGGTGGCCGCGAGCATCGCGCAGGCCGCGTCGACCGCGTTGCCGCCTTTCTGGAAGGTCATCGCGCCCGCCGTCGCCGCGAGGGGCTTGCCCGTGATCGCCATCCAGTGCCGGCCGTGCAGGGGCGGCTTCTGCGAGTGGACGGGCAGGTCGTTGAAGGACTGCGCGACGAGCACGGGGCAGAGGGCGATCGCGGCGGTGACGAGGAGGGGGAATTTCATGGTGGGAGGTTCGCCGCGGGTCCCGCCGGGGAAGGGGCGGGGAGAGGCGGCGGCTGGGCGGCGAAAGAGGGCGCGAGTGCGTTGCGCGTGTGCTGGGGCGGCGTGGGCGCGGCGCTGGAAAAGGGATTGGGGTCGCGTGGGGAGCACGCTGGGGCACCGCCGGGGTTGGCCTAGGGGAACTACGCGTCGGCGCGAAGGAGGGGATCGGGTGAGTGACGACGCGCCCGGCGCAGGCCGTCAGGAACAGGACCGTCGAGACAAGTCCCAGCAGCCAACCGCGGCGCGGGAGAGCAAAGGTGCGCCACACGGGCGAAGTCGACTGACGGGTCATCATCGGAGGGGCGGGGGACGTAGATGGGATGCGCCGTGGAGTGCCGGGCGGCAAGCTCTTCCACCGATCGCGTTTGACACCGCCGGGTGGGGGAGGGTGAGCATGGTCTTCGCATGCCCGCCGCCCCGCTCCGCCGTCGTTGCCTCCGCGTCCGGGCGTGGTTTCGGCCGACCTTCGGTCCCGGCCTGGCCCGGCCCTCTCCGCGGATCTTCGCCGCCTGCGCCGCCGCGGCGTTGGCCGCGCTGTCGACGGCGGCGGCCGGCGGTTCTCCGGCGTCCGCGGAGGAGATCCGGCGGGAGCGGTTCGTCGCTTCGCCCAAGCCCGGGGTCGCGGTGCTGGCGAGCGCCTACTACACGCGACCGACGGGACTCGACTTGATCTCGATGCACCAATGGATGTCGCGCTCCGACACCACCGACGTGGCCTTCATCCGGATCTCCCCCGACCATGGCGCGACGTGGTCAGCGCCGGAGGAGGTGCGCACCGAGGAGCGGCGGCCCGATGGCACGCTCCGGCGGATGCTGCGCGGCGGGTGCGTGGATGCCTACACCGGTGTCTTTCTGCGCTTCCGGATCGAGGGAGTCCTGCCCACCGATGATCCGTTGGAGGGGCTCCGGCGGTGGACGGTGCATTACAGTGGATCAAGGGACGGCGGGCGGACGTGGTTCGTCGATGAACAGATCATTCACCGCGGTCCGGGCTACACCGCAGTGCGGCCCCTCCCGGGCGTCGAAATCGGCAAGACGTGCTACATGATCGGCGACACCGCCTCGGTGCCGCTTTTTCTCGCCGATGGCACGCTGCTGCTGCCGATCATTCTCACGCCGGCCGGGCCGGACGGAAACTACGTGAATCCGGGCGGCGGATACACCTACACGGATGCCGCCGTGCTCCTCGGGCGCTGGACGGCGGACCGCTCCCGGCTCGAGTGGGAAATCTCGGAGCGCGTGCGTGGCGACCCCGCGCGGTCCACCCGGGGCATGGACGAACCCACGTTGGCGGCGCTGGCGGATGGGCGGCTGCTGATGGTGCTGCGGGGGTCGAATGACCGGAAGCCCGACCTCCCGGGCCATCGCTGGGCGGCGTACTCCAGCGACCACGGACGCTCCTGGACCACTCCGGCGCCTTGGACCTACACGGATGGCACGACCTTCCATTCGCCGTCGTCGTGCTCGCAGTTGCTGACCCATTCGAGCGGACGGATCTTCTGGCTGGGCAACCTCACGCCGGAAAACCCCCGCGGCAACCGGCCGCGCTATCCGTTCGTCGTGGGCGAGGTGGACCGCGGGTCTGGTCGTCTGATGGAGCGCACGGTGCGCGTGGTCGACGACCGCCGTCCGGACGACAGCCCGGATTTGGCGCTCTCGAATTTCTCGGCCCGCGAGGACCGGGCCACCGGCGAGATCGTGCTGCACCTGACGCGCCTCTTTGCCCGCTCCCACGGCGAGACGCGCGACTGGACGGCCGACGCGGAGATCTACCGGATTCCGGTGCGGTCGGAGTAGGTGCCGGCGAGCGTGCGCGAGGGAGAGGCGGCGCGGGGGGGCACGTTCCCCGAATCGGTCCTCGCCTTCGCGGCCCGGTTTCCTCCTAAGTGCGGGAGCGGCCGGCTTCGCCGACGCGGCTACCCCCTATGGCTTCACCCTCTCTTTCGACTGCCCCACGCGAGCAACTCTCCGAGGCCGAGGAACGTTTTGAGCGGTGGCGCAAGCGGCTGGGGTGGTACCTCGCCCCGGCGGTGCTGGCGGTCTTTTGGTTCATTCCGTTTCCCGGACTCCCGCCGGACGCGCGGCACTTGTTCGCGATCGTCGCGATGGCGCTCGTGCTGTGGATGACGGAGGCGATCCCGCTGGCCGCGACCGCCCTGCTGGCCCCGTCGCTGTGCGTCGTGGCCGGCCTCGGCTCGGCCCGCGAGGTGTTCAAGCCCTTCGCCGACCCGGTCATCCTCCTGTTCATCGGGAGCTTCTTCCTCGGACAGGCCATGCTGAAGCACGGGCTCAACCGGCGCTTCGCCTTTGTCCTCCTCGCCCTGCCGTGGGTCAGCGCGAGTCCGCTCCGCCTCTATGCCGCCTTCGGCGGGATCACGGCGTTGATCTCCATGTGGGTCTCCAACGCGGCCACGACCGCGATGATGCTCCCGATCGCGGTCTCCATCCTCGCTGAAATCGGCGCCCGGCAGGGGGTCTCCAACTTCCGCGCCACCCCCTACGCCGCCGGCTTGATCCTCATCACCGCCTTCGGCGCGTCCGTGGGCGGAATGGCAACGCCCGTCGGCACGCCCCCGAACCTCATCGGCATCGGTGCCCTTGAACGGTTGCTGGGCTACAAGGTCACGTTCTTCCAGTGGATGAGTCTGGGACTCCCGATCGCCGTCGTGCTCGCCGTCTTCCTGGTCTGGCGCTTCAGCCGCCAGTGTCCGTTCCCGACCCTCCTGCTGTCCGACAATCGCCGCTGGCTCGAGGCGGAGCGGGCCGGTCTGGGTCCCTGGACCCGCGGGCAGGTGAATGTGGTGACGGTGTTCGCCCTCGCCGTGGGCTTCTGGATGCTGCCGGGGCTGGTTTCCGCCCTCGCCCCGCAGGGCGCGGCGAGCCCCACGTACGCGTGGGTTTCCGCGCACCTGCCCGAGAGCATCGTGGGGCTGCTCGCCGCTTCGATCCTGTTCTTCCTGCCGGCGGATCGGTCCCGCGAGTCGTTCACCTTGGAGTGGCGCGACGCCGTCGGCATCGACTGGGGTACCATCCTCCTGTTCGCCGGCGGCATGGCCCTCGGCGAGTTGATGTTCTCCACCGGTCTGGCCCACTGGATCGGTCAGGGCCTGTCCGGGCTTTTCCAGACCCACTCGGTGATCGGCCTGACGATCCTTTTCACCGCCGTTGGAATTGTCGTGAGCGAGACGACCACGAACACCGCGTCCGCAACCATGGTGGTCCCGATTGCGATCGCCGTCGCCCAAGCCGCCGGGGTCGATCCGCTCAAGCCCGCCTTGGCCGCCTGCCTCGGCTGCTCCATGGGTTTCCTCCTGCCCGTCTCCACCGGACCCAACGCGATGGCGTACGGCACCGGGTGCGTCCCGCTGCGCGCCATGATGCGCCACGGCATCTGGCTCGATCTCGTGGGCTGGGTCGTGATCGTGATCACCGTGCTCCTTTTCGGCCCGTCGCTGCCCGCTCCTCGCTAGGCCCCCCGTCAGGTCCCCCGCCAAGCCCGCCGCAAGGCCCGCCGTGAGAGTCCTCTCCACCCGAGCGTCGGGCGCGGACCACACCGCGCCCGACGGGTGCCGATCGAACCGAAAGGAGAGGACGGTCGTCCCCAACGGCGCGGGACGGGCGACGGAGCGATGGCGGCGCGGTGCCCGGACGCCCCGCGGTTCCCGAACCCGCCCGGCCTATACTCCGGCGATGGAAACTGCTCATCTCATTTTACCAGTAGGCCAACCTCGCGGGGATGAGGGGGTGGCTGCGTCCTTGTGAGGAGGTCCTTGTTCCCAGACAAGGGACCGCGTAGACCTGCGAGTCTAGGATTCTACCCCGAATACCCATTTCGATTCCACGGCCCAGTTGTGTCCGTCAAGTTCAGTGAACCACCGCCCAGAGGGTCACACCACCGCCCAGAGGGTCAGGCTTTGTCCTTTGCCGTCGAACGCTCAGCAGGCGACCGGCCGGGTCGGAATGGCGCGGATCGCACGGTGACAGCAAAGGACAAAGCCTGACCCTCGGCTCCCGTGATGTGACCCTCGGCTCCCGATGACCTCGCCCTCCGCCATGCCCCCGACTTCTACCCGCGATGATGTCTGTCACTTCGCGCGCTCGTTCATCCGGTGGCGCATCGACACCACCAAGCGCATGCCGACCACGGTCTCGCGCCCGCCGCCAACCACGCTCAACGACGTGCGGATGCCGCTCGACTGCATCGCAACGGTCTCGCGCGGCGGCCGCGAGGAGGTGTTTGGTCTTGGGGTCTCCTGCAAGACGGAGCAGGTGTTCGTCGAACGCGATGTCTGGCACCAACCCAACGCGGACATGCTCGCGATCTGCGGCGCCGGGCAGTTCTTCATCCTGAAGCGCTTCGATCGCTCCGAAAAGGGGGTCATGCTCAGCCCGCCCAGCCTCGGGCGGCAACCCGAGCGCGCCGCGGTCGATCCGGTCGCCGCCTTCGAGAGTCATTCGCTGGACCTGCGGCGGCGGCCCGCCCGCCGGCTCGAAGCGATCGAGGACGTCATCGTCGAGTTGCGGGGCTCCCGCGAGGTGGTTGCACGGACGACCCACGGTATCCCGGGTGGCGAGGTCACCGTCGAATACCCGGTCCGAACCGTGAACTACAGCGACCGGCATCGCTACTTCCAAGTCGACACGGGCCCGGTGCTCTTCTTCGGCGAACCGACCGGTCCCCAAACGGTCGAGCACTTCCACCTCGCCTTCGTTGCCCACCTCGGTGGCGACTGGGCCGAGTTCTTGGTCTGCCGCCCGACGCCGCTTGAGGACACGGGCGTCTCCGTGCATCATTACAGCGAGAGCCGCCGGGTCAGTTCCCGGCACTCGCTGTGGGTCGTGGAGGAGTAAGGTCGCCGCCGGAGCGGCGCGCGATCGGCGGCAGGTCCGATCCGGTCGGGACGCCTGTTCTGGCCGTCACGCGCGATCCAGTGGAACTCTCCGATTCGCCAGTGCCAAAGGAGGGCGGGTGGAAGTGCCCCGATTCCATAGGTCCGACCTCTCCTCGAGTTTTCGGAGGGGGTCCAGTCTGCGAAGACGACTCGCTTTGCCCTTTGCCATCGAACGCGCGGCACGTGGTCGAATTCAGTCCGCGCGGCCGTGCCACGTCCAGCGATGGCCAAGGCCAGAAACAGAGCGCGACCGTGAAGGTGATTCCAGGGTCGGACCCGGCGTCAATGCTTTGGCCCCGGCGGTGGAGAACAGCGACGCGCGCACCGGGGGCTTCGCGCACGCATGATCGCGAATGCTTCGTGCCGGCGTGACGCGGAGGGCTTCGCGCCGGCTGCACCAGCCGGTTTGGACCCTCTGGCCAAGCGAGCGCACCGCCCGCAGGCGAGGGGGTGGCCATATGTCCCTTGACTGGCAACGGTGCGCCGCATCCAAATGTATACAGTTACGACTGCAACCCGTTCCAGCCTGCGGCTCAGCGCCGCGTGTGCTGTTCCCGCGCCCTCAGCGCCCTTCGCAAAACCCCTGCACACCCTGCAACCCCCAGCAACGCGAGCCGCGAGTGGTAAGCTCGGAGGTTCCTATCGGCAACCCCCGCAACCCTCTCATGAAAATCACAGACATTCGTTCCATGCGGCTCGTCGGGCCGCGCAACCACGGCGTCGGCGGCGGTACGTCGACGCTCTCCAAGGTGATCGTCCGGGTGGACACCGACGCCGGCGTTTACGGCTTGGGCGAGGTGGACAACTTCATGGGCGTGCGCGAGGGGCTCGCGTACATGCGCGACTTCTTCCGCGGGCGCGACGCGTTCACCGCCCGGGCGCTGATCTCGGAAATGATCTACGGGACAGTGGCGCCGCATAATCCTCTCACCCCGCGCCAGGGCACCGTGATGCCGGGCGGTGCGATCGCGGTGTCGATGTGCTCGCCGACGGCGACGCCGTGGGGGCCGGTCGCCTGGGCGGCCAGCGGGGTCGACATCGCGCTGTGCGACCTGATCGGCAAGGCATTGAAGACGCCCGCCTACGTCCTGCTGGGGGGCAAGTACCGCGACCGCGCCAAGGTGTACCTTGACCGCAGTTCGCCGGACGATGTCACCGATCTCGGCGCCTGGGAAAAGATGGCCGCCGAAACCGTCGCGTCGGGCTTCACGCAGATGAAGTTCGACATCGACTACATGGCCACCGAATGCGTCGGAGACATCTGGAACCGCACGCTTTCTCTGCGTCAGATCAACCGGATCGTCGAGCGTCTGCAGGCGGTGCGGCGCGCGGCCGGGCCGGACTTCGAAATCTGCGTGGACTGCCACATGCAGTACAACGTGCCCGACGCCATCCGGGTCGCGAACGCCCTCGAGTCGCTCAACCTTCTCTGGCTCGAGGACCCCACGCCGATCACCAACCCCGACTCCTGCGCCGAGGTGCGGGCGAAGGTGTCGGTGCCGATCTGCGTCGGCGAAATGTTCATCGCGGAGCAGTTCCGGCTCTTCATCGACCGGGGCGCCTGCGACATCCTGCATCCCGACGTGCTCTTCTGCGGCGGGCTCCACGAACTGCGCCGGATCGCGGACTACGCCGAGTTGCACCACCTGCCGGTCGCCTTCCATGGCAATGGCGGTGCCTTGGCCACGATCGCCGCGGCCCATGCCGGCGTCGCCAGCCGCAACTTCCTCGGCTTGGAATACCACTTCGTCGAATCCGCCTGGGTCGGCGAGTTCGTCCGGCGCGATGTCCCGCTCTTCCGCGATGGCCATGTCGAGCTGACCGACGCCCCGGGGCTCGGCGTGGAGCTCGACCGCGAGCTCTGCCGCCGGCACCTTGCGCCCGGTGAATCACTCTTCGACTGATCCTCTTCCCAGACGCCTGCCATGACCTCCTCGACCCTGACCATCGCGGTCCACGAACGTTTCCGCGCCGAGTTGCACGCGGCCCTCCCGGCCGGCCACACGTTGCGCAGCTTCGGTGCGGAGAGTGACGCGGCCATGGCCGCGCTGCTCTCCGACGCCGACGTGCTCGTCTGGGGCGCCTACAAGGCGGCATGGCGCGACCCCCGCGGCTGCCGGCTCCGGCTCGTGCATTCGCCCGGCGCGGGCGTCGACGGCATCGACTTCGCCGGCCTGCCGCCGGCGTGCACCGTCTGCAATGTCTACGGACACGAGTACGGGGTGGCGGAACAGGCGTTCCTCCTCATGCTCGCCCTCGGTCGTGACCTCTTCGGTCTCGACGCCGCCTTGCGCCGGGGCGATTGGACGCCGCAGCGCCCGTACCTCCCGGAGCTGCGCGGCCGGAGCCTGCTCGTGCTCGGACTCGGACACATCGGGCGCCAGCTGGTGCGCTGGGGGCAGTTCGTCGGCATGAACGTGCGGGTGCTCACCCGCACGCCGGAGAAGTCCCGCGGCGAGGCGCCCGGGGTTCCCGTGCACGGGCTCGATCAGCTGCACGCCGCCCTGCCGGAGGCGGACTTCGTGGTCGTCGCGATCCCGGCGGTCACGAACACGCTCGGCCTCCTCAGCGCGCGCGAATTCCAGCGCATGAAGCCGACCGCCTTCGTGGTCAACGTCGGCCGTGGCCCCGTCATCGACGAGGATGCCCTCTACGAGGCACTGCGGACGCGCACGATCGCCGGTGCAGGGCTGGACGTGTGGTACCAGTACCCCGCGCCCGGCCAAAACCTGCTGCCCTCGCGTCGGCCCTTCCATGAGCTGAGCAACGTCATCATGACGCCCCACAAGCCGACGGTGGAAACGATGGCCTACCGTTGGGGCGCGATCGCCGAGAACATCCGCCGCCTCGCCGCCGGGGAACCCCTGGAGCGGATCGTCCCCGCCCCCTGACGCCCGAGGGCGACGCGATTTTGATCCGGGATCCGTCCTTGCGGAGGAAGCAGGCGGTCGCCACAGCGCAGTCCGCAATCGAACGCTCACGGTCCGCGCCGATACTCCGCCCACCACGGACCACGGCACGGGCGAAGTGTCTGAACGCCCTTTGGAGGGTCCGGCTTTGCAGTGTGTCCTGGGTCCGCGTCTGCGCCCGCCGTTCTCGGGTGGTTGTCGCCCTTGACCAGTGGAATCGCGTTGCCTCGCGGCGGGCGATGCAGCGGGATGTTTCCATGCGGTTCGCTCGCCTCCACGATCCCCAGAGACGGCGCGATTTCCTTCGCCACAGCGCATGTCTTGGCCTCCTGGCGGCGCTGCCGCTGCGCGGTAACCCGCGGCCCAGCCCCGGTGATCCCACGTCCGGCCCCGGCGGCGAGGGGGCCTCGGGAGCCTCGGATTCCGCGGGTGTGCCGCGCGCAGCCGGCCGCGGCGGCCTTCCCGGCAGTGCCTCCGAATCCCTTGGCGCCAGCGAATCCAGCGGCGCTCCCGGCCCGGATCGCGCCGACGCGCGGGCCTCCGCTGAAGCTCACGGTTCGGCGCCTCACGATGTGGGGACCTTCTCCCAGCTTTTCATCGACGACTTCCTCGTCGCCTCCTCCACCGGTCTCTCCGCCCGCCAGCATCAAGCCCGGAAGCATCCCGCCAATCCGCTTCTGGTCGCGGACCAACCGTGGGAGCACCGCTGGGTCCAGATCTACGGCGACGTCCGGTACGATGCGTCCGAGGGGCTCTTCCGGATGTGGTACATCACCGACACCGGCGATCTGTTCCCCGAGCGCTCCAATACGTGCCTGGCCACCAGCCGCGACGGCATCCGTTGGGAGAAACCCCTGATCGGCACCGTGCCTAGCCGCACCGGCATCCGCACCAACGTGGTGATGAAGAGCGTCGAACTCGCGTCGGTGATCCATGATCCCTCTGACCCGGATCCGAGCCGGCGCTACAAGGCGATCTGCTGGATCGATAGCGGACCCGACCGCGGAGCCCTCACCCTGGTGTCGCCGGATGGACTGACGTGGCGGCGGTACTCGCCGGGGCGCATCTTCGAGTGCAGCGACGTCGTGACGGGTTTCCGCGATCCGCGCAGCGGGCGTTACGTCGCGTTGCTCAAGGTCTTCGCCGACATCGGGGGCGCGCGCCGCCGCGTGTTTGATGTGTCGACGTCCACGGACTTCCTGAACTGGTCGCAGCCGGAGCCGGCGCTGCGGCCCGACGCCCGTGACGACGCTGGATCAGCGGCGCGCATCGAACGTATCCGGAGCCTGCTGACCGACGCGCCGGACGATCCGGCCGCGCTGCGCACGGAATTCTACGGCAGCGGTTTCTACGCGGCGGAGAGTTGCATCGTCGGCTTCCCGTGGATCTTCACGATCAACCGCGAGACCGGCCCGCACTCGCGGTCGAACGTCGGCGGCATCGACCTGCAACTTGCCGTCTCGCGTGACTTCAAGCATTGGGAGCGCCCGTTCCGCACCTCCTGCCTCCCGCAGGAACCCGGTGCCTGGGATGAGGGGATGGTGGTCACGCAGTCGCAGGCGGTCCGCTTCGGCGACGAGATCCGGCTCTACTACGCAGGAATGAACCACGCGCACGGCATGTCCAAGCAGGGCGGCGGCATCGGGCTCGCCTCGTGGAAGCTGGATCGCTTCGTGTCCCGCGATGCCGCGGACGAAGCCGGCACGCTGACGACGATTCCGCTGGTGTTTGGCGGCGACCGCCTTGAGGTCAACGCCGACGTGGGCGCGGCCGGGGTGCTCACCGTCGAACCGCTCGACCTCGATGGCCGACCGATCCCCGGCTTCGGCCCATCGGAACCGGTGCGCGGCGACTCGCTGCGGCACTCGGTTTCATGGCGTGGCGGCCCGATCACCGCGCTGCGAGGGCGCCCCCTTCGCCTGCGCTTTCGCCTCCAGCGGGCGAGCCTGTTCGCCTTCGCATTCCGCGCCGCCGCTTGACGGGAGGAGCACCGCCGGACGCCTCCTTGGAGGGTCAGGCGGCCCCGGCCGCCGCCAAGCCCCGTCAGTGCAGCTCGAGGATCACCTCGATCTCCACGGCGATGTTGCCGGGGAGGGAGCCCATGCCGACCGCGCTGCGCGCGCCCACTCCGTGGTCCGGGCCGAAGACCTCGGCGAGCAATTCACTGTAGCCGTTGATGACTTTGGGATGGTCCTTGAAGTCCGCCGTGCTGTTGACCATGCCGAGCGACTTGATCACGCGCTTCACGCGGTCCAGCGAGCCAAGTTGGGCGCGGACGGTGGTGAGGATCGCCACCCCGGTCTGGCGCGCCGCCGCGCGGCCCGCCTCAAGATCGAGGTCCTGACCGACGCGGCCCGAGATCATCGAGCCGTCCGGCAGCTGGGGACCGTGTCCCGAGACGTACGCGAGGTTACCGACGACGACGAGGGGTTTGAAGATGCCGCCGGGCTTGGTGACGGGCGGCTGCGGGAGGTTCAGGGCGAGGAAGGTCTGGTCGGGGGTCATGGTGATGAAGACGGTGGGGATGCGGTGGGTGCGGGAAGGGAGTTGAATCGAGTTTCGGACTCGGCGAGAGCGTCTCAGCAATTCCCTCGGCAAGGCGAACCTTTAGTCGCCGGCCCGGCACGCCGCTTTCGTGGTCCGGCGACGCACCCCGCGCGTCGCCAGCGTCGCCCGCAGCGAGGCTTCTCCCCAGCGGCGTCACCGCCGCCATCGGACCAGGCGGGACTCACCGACCGGGCGCGGCACTCGGCCACGCCGTGGCGGCCTCGCCGCGGCCGGAGGCCTCCGGGTCAGGGCTTGCCCTGCTTCAGGAGGGTCTGCGGGAGCTTGGCGTGAAACACCCGGAGCGTCGACGGGTCCTTGCACCCACCTGAAGGTTAAGCCCTCCCGGCGTGGGCTGTGAACATCGAGGCGCTTCGTGAAAATCCGCTTTCGTCCGCTGGCGTCATCGAGATGCGGGGAGCGCCACGGAGGGTGGACAGTGTCGGGTAATCCGCCCACCGTGGCGACCGCCCATTCATGTCCCGCCCCGTTCCCCCTGCCGCCGCGCCGGACCTCGGCCCGGTGGTTTCCGCCGCCCGCGATCTCTGGGTCAAGAAGCTGATCGACCTCTCGCGTCGCAACACGCTGCTCTTCTTCCGCGATCTCAAGCGGGGGATGCTCGAACTCGCGGTCGACAGCGACGCCGTCCGCGAACTGCTGCAGGGCCGGGAGGCCGATCTCAAGGAACTCGCCCGCAGCGAACTGCGGCCGCGCGAACCCGAGCAGACCGCGCAGGCGCTCTCGGCCGTCCTGCGCAAGGCCGTCAGCAATCGCGAGGAGAAGGGCATCGAGACGCTGCAACTCGCGCTGGGCATGGCGTCGTGGCCGGCCCTCGACGGCGGCGGTCGCTACAGCTCTCCGGTGCTGCTCGTTCCGGTGCAGGCCTCCGCCCGGGGGCAGCGGGGCCTCGACCTGCGGCTGCGGGTGCAGGGCGCGGCGCAGATCAATCCGGTGCTGCTGCATGTGCTCCGGGATGATTATCATGCGGCCGTCGACGCCGAGGCGCTGCTGGCCGAGTGCAATCGCGAGGACGATGATGGCGAATGGTCCCTCGATCCTCAGCGGCTGTGGGGCCGCCTGACCGATGCCCTGGCCGGCGGCGTCCCGGACTTCTCGGTCCAGCCGCGCGCCGTGATCGCCAACTTCACGTTTGCGCGGATGCCGATGGTGGAGGACTTGAGGGCCAACGCCGCCGCGATTGGGCAGGCGTGTCGAAAGGTGTCGGCATGGAGCTTGGTTATGGCGGTACGTTAAACGTTAGCCGTGTCGAGCGAACCCTGGTGCTACCACCAAATTGACGTGATCGATACCATGGATCATGGGCGAAGCGATGATCGTGCCGAACACGGCACTCCCTCGTCAAGTAGCTCGTACCCCGCTAGCACCGGGGCCGGATGTTTTCGCGCCCCTAGGGGCGGCAAACGAGATGGTCCCTCTGATGTCCCTGGAGGGTGATCGGCGCGCGTGGACGCGGTCGCTGCCCGCGCGCGCCACAAAATGCCTTACTCGACGTCAGCCCAGGCGCGACCGTCCTTGTAGTGCAGCGTCAGCTTGGAAATCTTGAGCAGATCAAGGTTCTCCCACTCAATGCTGTTGCCGTCTTTGTCGACCACCTTGAGGTCCCATAGCGCAGCGGCTTCGGCACGATCGAAGGTGATATGGACGTTGGCTCCGGCGGGAAGCGTATCGCGACCGAGAACATCTTCTTCCCAGTCGTTGCTGTTGTGCGGGGACACGTAGACCTCGTGGATTTCAACCGAGGTAGCATTGACGAGCGTGAAGTCCTGTTTGCCGGCAGCGAAGAGCTGTGCGACGGCGAGGAACAAAGCGGTGGAGACCGCGAAAGCGCGAAGGACGCGCGTGGTGGTGGCTGTGGTATTCATGCGGGGAAAGTAAGGTGACTACGATCAACGGACGAATCGCGCTGGCGACGAAACGGGTGTCTCGATCGCTTGGTAAACCAGGTTTCGGAAAAGGTCGAGGATTTCGCCCATCGTCGTGGGCTGCACCTGCCGGTAAAGGATGAAGACCATGCGCTCGGCGGGATCGACCCAGTAGGACGTGGCGAAGGCGCCGCCCCAGTAGAAGGTTCCGCGTGCAGAGGGGGAGCGAGCTTCGCTGCGCGCCGAGACAATGCCGAAACCGAGCCCGAATTCATCGCCCGCCGCATTGAAGCTGAGCGCACCGATCTGATGCTGCGTCATGAGTCGGACGCTGGAGGTGCTGAGAATACGGCGTCCGTGGAGCGTTCCTCCGTTGAGCAGCATCTGCAGGAACGCGCCGTAGTCCGAGATGGTTGAGGTCAGCCCAGCTCCACCGGAGAAGTAGGTGTGGTCCTCTAGGGGGTAGTTGGGCGTGATTTTCTGGTCGCCGAGGACACGGCCGGGGTGCTTCTCGAGTTTTCCCTCCGGATTTTCGCGGTAAAGGGGGCCAAGCGACCGGCTTTCGCGTTGGGTACGCGGAAGTGAGTATCGTTCATGCCGAGCGGCTGGAAGATCCGATCCCGGAAGAAGGTGTCGAGGAATTAACGCTTGCGGAAATTGGCGTGCATTGTGACAGCCGTGACGAGAAAGTCCATGCGCTTTCTCGACCCGGAAACTTTTCTAAAAATCCACTGGTGCGTTTGCGGATTTCGGTTGATATTAGAGGTACAGCCGGGTGAGCAGTGGCTGCGTGTTTGAGGGGTAGTGGAACGCCGTGGATCGCTCTGCGGCGCCTGACCCTCTTGGACGAGGTCTTTACGATGACAGATCGGAGGGGCCGAGCTCGTTTATAAAGAAACGAAGAAGACAGATAGGCCGTCTGGCCCGGAGCTGGGGTTCGTTCCTCTCCGGGTGGTGCAGCCGGCGTCACCTCACCTCAACCATCTCATCGTCCTCGTTCCATGATTGGCACCCGATCGCCTGATCCGCAAACGCCGGTTCTGTACGCAGCAATCCCTGCAGATTCACGCACTGAGCTCGACTCGTCGCAGAAGAGTATCGCGCCACGTTTCGCGTGGTCAGTAATGACGGCGGCCGCCCTGAAATCGTCTGCCCCTTCTGAGGGCCTGCTGCTGGATGGCAGGTTGAACCACACTTCCAAGCAGGTGATCGGGATGCTGGGCTCGCGGAAGCTTTTCCAGAGAGCCCGACGCGCTTGCTGGCTGGTCCCACTGGTGTCTTCGCGGGACAACCTGTTCTCCCACCCCAAGTTCTGGCTTTGCAGCGTCGACTGGAAGCTGGGGACCTGCCGCCGCTGCTCCCATCCGAGGTCAAGCAGCGTTCGCTTGCGAGTTCAGCGCTTTTGATACACGCGGCAGCGAAGCGACGTAACGTTCGAGTGAAGGCTCTAGCTGCTTAAGGACCGCATAAAACGCGATCGCGTCGTCTTCCGTGGCGGCGCCTCGGTAGTGCTGGTCGATGATCGATGGGCTGTTCCCTGCCCAAAGCGCGGTTTCGTGGCTATTTTGGGTCGCGAGCAATCGGTACGTGATCGCTGTATGGCGGAAAACATTCCGCGGAGTCGCAACACCCGCTTCGGATGCGAGCATGACGAGCCGTTGCGTGTAGGCGTCCTCGAGTCCGCGGGTGTCCGAGTCGCTGAACGCTACTCCGTGGATGTTCAGCACCCGCGCGTCTCCATTCCTGAGCCGCTCGAGCCAAGGTATGAGCTCCGCTGGAAGCGCGACGGCCCCGAACTTCGCGGACCTTCGTGATGCTCAGTCGGAGGTATTTGTCTTTGATGTTGGCCCAGTGGATGTGTGGAACCTCCGCGCGCCGCGGGCCTGCGTACAGTTGGAGCAGTAGTGCGGGGAGGATGTCGCGGTAGGCCTCCTGAAGCGCGGTTTCGATGAGCTTAGCAACATCGCCGGGCGACAGAATGGAGACCGCGGTTTCGTCTGGGATCGGCTTCCGCAGTGTAGCCGCCGGGCTTTCTCCGCGCCACCCCTCTTCGACGGCGAAGGTAAATAGCGCCTTGAGGTAGCCAACGGTGTTCGCCCGAGTTCGTGGCGCCGCCTGAGTCCGGCCATCCTTTGCCGTGAGGCGCTGAACATACAGCTCGAGGTCATCTTTTTGAATCTCGTGCATCATTCGCTTGCCGAACTTTGCCACAAAGGGCTTCAGGGTACTTTTGAGGGTCGAGATGTACCGGGGCTTACAGTTGCTCGCTTCTCGCGACAGAAAGAACCGGTTGCACCCCTCGGCGACGGAGATCTTCTGGGTCTTGGGCGCATGCTTGAGGCAGTAGTTGACCGCATCCGTGGGGGTTAATCCGCGCTCGCTGAGTTGGGCACGGAGCTCCCGGGGCGTCCCCTCGTGCGCCTCAATCCGTCTTTTTCTTTCGGCGTTAGCTTCTGCAAGCGTTCTGAAAAAAAGGCGCACCTTTTTCCCCCCGTTCATGGATGGGGGTATGTTGAGTATCCAGCGATCGGCTGGAATGCGAGGATCGTGGATGACGCGGCCGGAAGCGTCAATTTTCTGGGGGCGGCGGATGAGGTCGTTCATTGCGTTTTGGACCCCCAAAAAATGGACACTTT
>Ga0194125_10004242_pt1 | contig 22487 bp, 19 predicted proteins | sample TA2KigC250mmetaG_FD_148626 | JGI IMG/M metagenome (GOLD analysis project Ga0194125, IMG submission 148626) | Freshwater microbial communities from Lake Tanganyika, Tanzania - TA2015034 Kigoma Deep Cast 250m | ecosystem: Environmental > Aquatic > Freshwater > Lake | place: Tanzania: Lake... | reverse complement strand
ATGAAATTATTCCAGAAAACATTTGTTTCGGTACTTATTCCTTTTGTTGTCGTCATTTCATTTGTTTCCTACTTCGTCTCGATCAAACAGATTTCTGACGCGGAAAGGAATGTGATAGAAGAGCACAAAACGATCAGCAGGTTTCTATCGAAGGAAATAGAAGTGGGTTATTTCGAATCAAAGTGGCCCTTTGAGAATTTAAAACAATTGGCTACGCATGATGGGTTTCTTTTCTGGTGGATCGTGAGGGATGATGGGACGATCCATTTGGCCGATAATGCCTCCTTTATTGGAACTCATTCCAAAGACTATTTTCCGGACATCACCGGTGGTGAAGGAACAGAGGCGATCTTTCTGAATCGCAGGCAGAACTATGGTATTTTTGTTCACCGTCTTGAGACCGGGAAGACAAAATGGTCATTCTGGTTCGGTTGCTCCATGAAAGAAATTTCGAATAGAAAGAAAGAGATTTTTTTCTTGACTCTGGCAGTCTCTCTCTCAGCCCTGGTCATATTTGGAGCCGTTCTTTATTTTGCAATGAAACGGCTTATAAAACCGATTAAAGAACTCTCCCTTGGCGCTACGTCAATAGGGAAGGGAAATCTGACTTATCGAATCGGGATAAAGTCTAAGGATGAGTTAGGCCTACTTGCTCATTCTTTCAACAAAATGGCCGAGAATTTACATGAACACCAGGATAAATTATTAGCTGAGATTGCCGAGCGCAAGCGTGCAGAGGAGGCGTTGCAAAAGAGCGAGATGGCCGCAAATCGGCTGGTTCAAGAAAGTGCAAGCCTTGCTGAAATTGGGGAGATTATCAGCTCATCACTGAACATCGAAGAAGTATACGAGCGTTTCGCCGAAGAAGCACGTAAGCTCATCCCACTAGACGGTATTGCAATTAACATTATCAATTATAAAGAGAAGGCTATTAGCATTCCTTATGTCTCTGGAATTGGTGTTCCAGGGTGCCAACCCGGAGATATCTTGCCCTTGGCTGGGTCCTTGACTGGAGAGGTCGCGCGCACAAGTTCAACCACGGTTGTCCAAACAGAAGATAGGAATGAGTTACAGGACCGTTTTCCCACTCTTCTAAAAGCCTTTGATACCGGATTTCGGTCAATCATGGGCGTTCCTTTAATTTCTGGTGATAAAGTAATAGGAGCCATACATTTTCGTTCAATCAAACTGAATACCTACTCTGACCAAAATTTAATAAGGCTCGCCGAAAACATTGGCTCCCAAATTGCTGGGGCTGTTGGCAATGCACAGCTTTTCATTGAACTTAAGCGGACGGAAGAGGCGCAAAAGAAATTGATCCGTGAGCTTGAAGGGGCCCTTTCACAGGTGAAACAATTGAAGGGACTACTTCCTATTTGTTCCTATTGCAGGAAAGTTCGGGATGACAAGAATTACTGGCAATCGGTCGAGTCTTACATCACAGAGCACTCGGAAGCGGTTTTCAGCCACGGCGTCTGTCCGGACTGCAATAAGAAATATATACAACCTCAATTGGAGAAACTTGACGGGCCGAAAAAACCATGATGAAACCGACTGGACCGACCAATAAAGTGATGCGTGCAATTGGAATTTTGAACAAATTATTGTGAGGATGGAAATGAATGTAGAAGACCCGACACGACATAAACAAATCGTTCTTCGACTCCGGTGGGTCACCATCATCATCACCTCTTATCTCATCTTATTCGGCCGGGGAATCAGTTCACCCCAACTGATCCCCTCTTTGTTCATCTGCGCTTATCTTCTTTCCAACCTCGTCGCATACTTCCTTCCAACATCCTATTTTGCAAAATCTTCCATTTTTTATATTATCCTCCTCTTCGATACCTTCATGGTTTCGATGGGGATCTATATCACTTCTCAATTTGATACCGACTTCTATCTGGTCTATTTTTTAATTATCCTCTTCGCTTCCATCGCTCGAAGTTTCAAGTTGCTAATGGTCAACGCCTTGGTCATCTGTGGGATCTATGGGTGGCTCCTATGGACAAAAGGATGGAATTTAAAGTCATTAGAAGAGGGGATTCTGTTACGGGTTCCCTTCATTTTTATTATGAATATTTTTTATGGATTCCTCATTCAGGCATTTGAAGAAAAGACGAAGCGGATCAAAATGGAGTTAAAGGAGGTGGAGGAATCTGAGCAGAGATATCGACAGATTGTAGAGAGTGCTCATGATGCAGTAGTCATTTGGGATGAGAAGAGCCGAATTAAATTCTTCAATAGACGCTTTCTCCAATTGACTCAATATAGCCACGAGGAATTAACCGGATCGGAATTAACAAAGATTGGAAGTGGATTGGCGGCAAGGGAAATAACCCATATTCTCGAACACCCTTTAGAGTTAGAGGGAAATCCCATCATCCATGAAACCGAGGTGTTCCGAAAAGATGGAGAAAAAAGAAGGGTGGAAGTCAGTGCTTCACAATTCTCCCTATCGACCGGGAGAATACATACGATCCTCTATCTGAAAGACATCACCGATAGGAAGCGGATGGAAGAAAGGCTGATTCAATCTGAGAAACTCAGGGCTCTTGGGGAGATGTCTGCAGGAATAGCGCATGATCTGAATAATGTCTTAGGGGCTATCTTAGGCAGAGCCCAATTGATCCAAATGAGATTAATGAAAAGAAAGGGGGATTGCAGTGGGATAGATGATGAAACCATCCATAGAGAATTAAGGGTCATCGAGCAGGCAGCCAAAGATGGAGCCAGTACGATAAGGAAGATCCAAGAATTTTCGCGGCCCAATACAAATAAACCCCTTTTCACCCTTCTTAATGTTAATGAGCTTCTGGAGGGGGCCATCAAATTTGCGAAAACAAAAATTAAGGACGAAACCGAAGCGAAGGGGATCCCAATTCAGGTTCAAATCATCAATGATGAGGTTTGCTGGGTGATGGGGAATTCAAATGAGTTACAAGAGGTGCTTTTAAATATTGTCCTTAATTCGGTTGAGGCGATGCCTAAAGGAGGTACAATCACCTTTAAGACAAAGAGGGCAAATGGATATGTTTTCATCGAAGTGAGCGATGATGGAATTGGCGTCCCAGAACCTATTCGAAATCGTATTTTCAATCCATTTTTTACCACCAAGGGAGTCCAACGTTCAGGATTAGGGTTAAGCATCTCTTACGGGATTATTAACCGGCATCAAGGAGAGATACAGGTAGAAAGTCAAGAAGGAGTTGGAACCTCTTTTGTGATCAAACTTCCCATTGCTAAAATGGGAGAGTTACCATAAAGGAAGGGAAAGATGATGCAAGAATCCAGGCAGTCCATGTATATCCTAATAATTGATGATGACGATCGAGTCCGAACCCTTCTAAGCAATATCCTCAAATTTGCAGGGCACCGGGTGATCGAAGCTTCAGATGGGGATTCGGGGATTAGATACCTTGAAGAAGGGGAATCAGTAGACATGGTCCTGACCGATTTAGGGATGCCATTGAAAAATGGTTGGGAGGTGACTAAATGGATAAAAGCGAAAACCCCTCAACTTCCGGTCATTCTTGTAACTGGATGGGGAACAGGTCTGGATGAAGAAAAGATTAAAGAATCCGGTGTGGACTTGATCATCGAAAAACCTTTCGAGGTGAATCAGATACTTGAGACAATCGATCTTTTCGCAAAAATTGCTAAGAGATCAAGTTCATTTACGGTCGCCGGCCATTTTCTAAAGCAGGAATAAATTTTACGTCATACGTTTAGGAGCGAGGAGACTCAATGCCGATGACAAAACCAAAGATGCTTTGTGTGGATGATGAGTCTGAGATTTTGAACTTCCTTGAGGCCGCGTTTATTCCAATAGGTTACGAAGTCATTAAATTGGAAAACGGCGAAGAAGCCCTGACGAAACTTAAAGAAGAGAAGATTGACCTGGTGATCTCAGATCCCGGTCTTGGAAATTCTTATCAATACTGCATTTGTCCAAGAAATTACCCAAAAGGGGGAGCTTGAACAACTCAAAAAGGCGATGGAGTCAGGGAGGCAGGAAGGGATGCAAACCTTTGATCTCCACCTTAAGGAACTTGTAGAAAAAGGTGTCATATCGGAAGAGAAGGCATTGGCTCATGCTGATAGTCCGAGTGACCTCCGCCTCAAACTACGCGGGTTTGTATAATCTGGTTATTGAGGAATTTGAATCGACAAAGGAGCTCTCTTCTCTTACAGTAATCAATAAATAGTTATTTATAGAGACAAAAAAAGTTACATTTTCTCCCTCCCATAAAGTTTCAATTTTTGACAAATCCTTAAAAATCAACAGGTTCAATGGCTTAATTCCTCATGGCACTAAAATTGCTAAATAAAAATTAGGGTTATAATTATTTCATTATATCTTCCGATAAAGCCAAACCACGAGCAATCGCGGGACGGAAAGCCACGGGTCCCAACTGTTTGGGATAGCCGGGTTGCCGAATCAAAAGAAATTTTGCGGGGCCCGTGGTCTATATTGACACGGGCCTTTTTATAAGATTATCTGCCAACCCAGAACTGGACGAGAATGAGAGAATTCTGGGAGGTGCGATGGAAGAGAATGGAGTGAAAAAAGAAGTGGAGAAACAATCGAAAGATGCGAGAAAGATATCATCTTTAGAGAATTTGATCCCCTGGCTCGTCCACAGGTTAAATACCCATCTAAGTTCAGTGCTTGGCTATGCCCAGCTCTTATTACCTAAAAAACTTGACCCGGAGTCTAAGAAAGAACTGGAGAAGGTCATTGATGAAGCTCAGCGAGCATCTGACGTTATTAAAGACCTTGTGGATTTTACAAGAAGGAGAAGACCACAAAAAAAAGTCATAAACCTTAATGAGTTAATCGAGTCATTGCTTGAAACCAAAATCCAGGAATTGAATCTTAGGAATATCAGGCTATTGAAAGAATTGTCCCCTTCCATTCCCTTTACACACGTTGATCCGGAACAAATCTGCCAGGCTTTAGCCAACCTTATTAATTACTCCGAAGGGACAATAACAGAATTCCACGGATTTGGTCAAATCAGAGTAAAAACCTGCGAGACGGAGGGACAGGTAAAGATAATTATCTCAGATGACGGACCCGGAATACCACCTGAAAACATTTCTAAAATCTTCGACCCTTTCTTGACAATGATTAAGGGAAGAGGAACCGGACTTGAGCTTGCCATATCTCATGACACGGTTATCGAGCATGGTGGTACAGTAAAGGTGGAAAGCGAGTGGGGTAAGGGAACAACCTTTATCATTACCCTTCCAATCGTTGAAGGCCAAGTCAAAAAGAAAAAGGAAGAGGGAAAACAAACCGAAGTGAATCTAAGCGGGTTGAAAGGGTTAGTGGTTGACGACGACCCTTCTATTCTCGAAGTCGTTTCTGAATATTTAGAACGTGTGGGATGTAAGATCAGCACTGCCGAAAATGTGAGATCAGCATTAAATATCGTCGAAGAAGAAGACTTCGATTTTGTAATCTGCGATATGAAAATGCCTGTAATGAGTGGAAGCGATTTTTATGAAATTATCAAAGTAAAAAAACCTTCTTTGAAGGATCGGATCATCTTTTCGACGGGTGACCTCTTGGGTGAGACAACCAGGGTTTTTATTGATTCGGTTATGAATCCCTACATAGAAAAACCTTTCGATCTCAACGAATTGAAAGAAATAATCATACAATTATTGATCACGAAGACTCAGTAATTGGGACAAGTTGATAACGAAGGTTTCACTATCTGCTATATATGTGCTATTTTCGGATCATCCAAAATGTTTGGATTTGATTTAGATATAATTATCTAGCGGCCTAATGATTTCTATCGGAAACTTTCGACTCTTACAACTTGCCTCGATTGTAAGCAGATGAAGGATTGACGGGGGATTCGATTTGACAGGATGGTGAGTCTGCCAGATTAATTATAGCGTTTTTTAGAATCATGCCGAATCCTGACGCTTATTTCTTATGATGTCGAGGAACATCAGGATCTGTTTCTCCACCTGCTGGGGGGCGTAGCTTCTGGAATCAGTGTGGTCGGCTTCGATGATCAATCCTGGTTTTCCAGTCAGCCGTGTTACCTCCCGCCTCATATCGTACTGTCCGAGCGAGTAAGGCTTACAACTCCGGTTGGAATGCATGAGGAAACCGTCTGCCTCATAGCGTTGAATCAGATTGACCATCTTTTTAATCTTGTAGTCAAGGCTTCGATTGAGATGGATTGTGGCATAGGCCTGGGCCATTCCATCCAGAGAATAAGTGAGGTTAGGTTCTTCCATAGCCCAGGCAGACGTATAGGTATCCGCTACAAGAACAGCGCCGTTGGACGAAAGCAGTTTTGAGAGGTTCCGTATATCGTACCAGATGGGAATGTTGTCCCAGATCAACCTGATCTCCTCACGTGCAAACGCTCCTATTTTTGTTCTAACCCTTTCCTCCAACTCTTTTTTTAGTTTTTTATAATAACGGACTGCCCAGCGTGTTCCCCTGAGTGTCACGATCGGTGCCATGTGGATAAAGGCATCAAAGGCAGCAATCGGGGCAGGACGGTGACGTGAAAGCTCGAGAATCTCTTTCCATAAGGCAATGGTTTCCAATGACCAATTAGACACCTTTTCAAAAAGGGCTTCTGAAAAAGGCCGTTTCAACTGCTTTTCCAGAAAGGAGATATAATCTTTCATCTGTCCCTGAACATATTTCAGGGTATGTTCTTGAATCTCGTCATGGATAAAGGGAGTATCAAAGAAAAATACCGGCACGTTAAAGGCACGCGCCTGAATCTCATACCATTTGATGACCGTGCCACAGATATTGTTTCCGCATACGAGAAAGTCAGGTTTGGGAAGGCGGCCGATGGGCCCTTTTCCCGTAAAGTAGGAGCCGATATCTGTGAGGGCATAAGAGCAGAGATCATGTGAGTATCCTTTGTGTTCAGCTGCTTCGCAGAGAGAGGGTGACATCCTCGAGGCCCCACACATGGCTCCATAATTTTCAGGATAGAAGGGAAGAACGCCCATGGCGTAGAGGGGTTCCACCGGCCCGCCGCTCGTGATCCAGGCGACTTTTTTCCTAAACCAGGAAGGATGCTTCACCATAAAATAGTAGGCGATCATCAGACGACGGTAGGCCGCCGTGGATTTGATCGGGCGATAGGGATTGGTTTTTTGATTTTCTTCCATGACTTTCTTAGGGAATGACCACCTTTAAGTTTGGAGTTCGGAGTTCGTAGTTCGGAGTACAAATTTAATATAGATAAATCTGAATTTAATTTCTCCGAACTCCGAGCTCATTACTCCGAACTATCCTGTCAGCATTTCCACAAATGCCTGTATCCGTATTTTCAGTTGTCCCTGCGAAGTCGCGGGGTCATCCACTTCCAGGAGCAGAGAGGGGATGGACTTAGCCTCGAGAGCCTTTTTCAGATCCGGATAGTCAAAATAGTGCGGCTCACAATATTTATAAAAGAGAAAAATCACGCCCTTGGCTCCGGATTCCTCCATCTCTTTAATAAGGATTTCAAGATGAGCGGTTGGCCCTCCGTGTTTTGCCGGACATAAGAAAGATGATATATATCTTTCCACAAGCCCATCTATTGGATCGATATCCTCACGTGTCATGAGGCGTAAGAATCTCGCTCCACTGCAGAGGTTGTCATAAACGACAGAGGCTCCTGCCTCTTCGATCATTGTCAAATAGGAGGGAGAATGGATCATATTACCGATAAGGTAAACAGGGACGAACCCACCGGTTCCCTCATGATCCTGTGGTAATCCATTCAGCAATTCGTCTAAGAGGGCAAGGTAGCGGTTGCGATCCATCTGGTATCCGGCCCGAATGATTTGAGCAAAGTCATTACCCAATATCAGACCAGGCCCTTTTCGTCTGAGTTGGTAAAGACGTTGGGCTTTTTCTCTGATCTGATTGAAGAGACGGATGGAACCTACCAGACTCTCTCGTGTCACTACCCCGACATTTGTTTCGAGGAAATCCTTGAATCGTCTGAATTCCTCCTTCAGATAGGGAAGGGAACCTTTAGAACTCAAGTTCGACGGGATCATCAAATTGAATTGGAGGGGAATACGTTTCTGGAAAGCGAAGATATCCGAAAGACCCTGCATCACATCGCAGGTGTGGCTGAAGATGATTCCTTTTAAGAAGTCAAGTTCTCCTTGAAGCAGACTTTCGAGAGACGATTTTGCCAGATGGCAACAGTTCGGTGGGAGGTGTGCCTGGACACGGGACATCTTGATCGGAGGGCCCATCAGACGAAAGGGAAGCGCCCCTGCAGCATGAAGCATCTCCTCTGGAACATAGGGGCAGAAAAAACCGATTGGGACGTGATCTCCAGGGAGATGAGACCGGATGTCCTTATATTCGAGAGAAGCAACTCTCTCAAACTCCCTGATCAGAGGAGATTTTTTTTCCATGGTCAGTGCACATCTTAAACGAAATGGTGATCGTTTTCAATACTGAATTGAAAAAGGAAGCTGAATCTGTTATGAAAACCTAAAATATTTTGGAGGTGAGAATGAAAAATCGGGTTCTGAAAACTTTTTCGATGCTCATTCTTATAGCAGTATTTTTTTATTTGACCTTTACTCATCAAGCTTTTGGCAAGACGGCCAAAAAAACGACTCAAACAAAACCTTCTCAAGCCGCAACCTCTCAGAAAAAGGGACAACCCCCGAAAGAGGCTCCGACTCAACTTGCCAGCGACCCCCTTCAGTGCGATGCCCAGTCTGCAGTGCTGATGGATGGGTTGACTGGAGAAATTCTCTACCAGCAGAACCCTGATCTGAGAATCCCGCCCGCCAGTTTTGTTAAAGTTCTGACCCTCTATGTGATCTTTGATGCCATCCTCGCGGGTCAAATCAAGATGGACGATATGGTGACTGTGAGTGAGAGAGCATGGAGAAGCGCCTGGAAAACGGACAGCTCGGCCATGTACATCAAGGTGGGGGAACGTGTAAAGGTTGAAGATCTGATCAAAGGAGTTGCGATTGCTTCAGGGAATGATGCGTGCATTGTCCTGGCCGAGCATCTTGCAGGATCGGAGGAGACCTTCGTGTCGAAGATGAACGAGAAGGCCAAGGCATTAGGAATGAGCGATTCTCAATTTAAAAACTCACACGGCCTGCCAGCGGAAGGTCAGTACGTCACGGCTCTGAACATGGCCATCTTGGCAAGGCGATATATTGAAGACCATCCCCAATCTCTTACCCTGCACTCGGCCACTGAATTCGAATACAATGGCATTAAACAGGGGAACCGGAATCTTCTTCTCTATAAGAACATTGGGGTGGATGGGCTTAAAACTGGCTATATTAAGGAATCGGGATATCATCTCGTGGCAACCGCCAAAAGAGACAGTCAAAGGATGATTGCGGTGGTGATGGGATGCGATAAAATGAAGAAAAGGGCGCCTGAAGCACAGAAGTTACTGGAACATGGGTTTAAGAATTTTTCTACGGTAGAGGCGGTGAAGAAAGGTGGATCCTACGGCCCCCTCAAGGTCAAACGGGGAAAATTGGATCAGGTGAGTCTCACGGCTTTTGAAACGGGATGGGTGACTGTTCAAAAAGGGAAAGAAAACCTGGTATCCGCCATTCCTCAGTTGCCAGCCTCTGCGTCTGCACCCATCCAGAAGGGGCAGGTTTTAGCAAAGGTTCTGGTTCAGAAAGAGGGAAAGACGGTAAAAGAAATTAACCTGATTGCGTCCTCTGATATAGAGAAGAGTTTGATTCCTCCGTGGCCTGTGCTGGTCGGAGGAGTTGCAGGGCTTCTTATTCTCTGCCTCATCGTGCTCTGGTATTTTAGACGGCCTCAACGAAAAAAGCTCTAAAGGGTTGTAAGATGTCTTTAAAACAGATTATCCAAAATGAAGGCGATATCGAGGAATCCCTGAACCGGATAAGTGACCAGTTGCTTCAGAGACATCCCTTATTGAAAGAGATGGTCCTGGTAGGAATACGGTCAGGAGGAGTTTATATAGCAGAGCGTCTGAAGCAGAAAATCTTTGAAAAGACAGGAGTTGACCTTCAAGCCGGAGTTATTGATATTACCCTTTACCGTGACGATTGGACAAGGCTCACCCAAACACCCGAAGTGAAGAAAGCGGAGATCCATTTTCCTATTGAGGATAAACATGTCCTTCTGGTGGACGATGTGCTTTTTACTGGAAGGACGATTCGGGCGGCCCTTGACGCCCTGCTTGACATAGGCAGGGCGCGTCGAGTGGAACTGGCTGTTTTGATTGATCGGGGGCACAGGGAGCTGCCCATCCACGCTGACTATGTTGGGAAGGTATTAGAGACCTCTCGGCAGGATTCGATCAATGTGGAACTGAAGGAGATAACCGGCATGGATCAGGTGATCATTGAGCACGGGAAGTATCCAAGCAGTTCGGAGTCATGAGTTCGTAGTTCGGAGTTTCTTTATTTAATATTTTTTTACTCCGAACTCTGAACACCGAACTCCGAACTTTTATTCTTTAATTGATCCATCTTCTTCTAAAATCCCACCTGACCCCAACGCTTCCCTAACCATGGAACAGATTCTGGCAAAGGCTTTTGTCTCTGACATGGAACGTTCGCGAGGTCGATCAAGAGGAATGGAAACAATCCTTGAGATTCGACCCGGCCGGTGGGATAGGACGACGACGCGATCCGACATGAAACAGGCCTCTGAGATGGAATGGGTCACCATCAGGATCGTCTTTTTTGTCTTTGCCCAGATGTCGAGCAGGAGCATTTGCATTGATTTTCGGGTGAGGTCATCGAGGGCGCCAAAGGGTTCATCCATCAGAAGAAGAGGGGGATCCAGTGCAAGGGCTCTCACAATGGCGACCCGTTGCTGCATCCCTCCTGATAATTCCCTGGGATAGTATGACCAGAATTTTTTATCGAGTTCTACCATTTCGAGGAGCATCTCTATTCGTTGAACTTGTCCCTCGCTCGGAATTCTGGTTTTGGCAATTCGAAAAGGGAGAAGACAGTTTTCAAAGACGCGATACCATGGGAAAAGCGTCGATTCCTGAAAGACGATCCCATAGCCACGGGTCCTTCTTAAATCTTCGGGGGTTTTCCCTTCGATTGAGATTTCTCCGCCCGTAGGGCCACCTTCGTCGCCGATATCACCAATAAGTTCGAGAAGAGTGCTTTTGCCGGAGCCGGATGGCCCGATGAGACTGATGAACTCGCCCCGGAGAATCTCTAATGAAACTCCTCCGAGGGCTTCCACATCCCGGTCCTTAAAATATTTCTTCACGTTGATCAGACGGATAGCGATGGGAGGAATAGGTTCTTGATTCATCGATCCCTTTCACTTCCATAGAACATTAAAATAATCAACAAGAATTGGATTCAAATCGAAAACTTTCTTTTTAAACTTTTCCTCCCGAACATCGACTGTCCATGCCTTCCAGTCCTCTTTTTTGGGATCCATTTTCAAGACTTGCATTTCCCAGAGGGTATGGAGAGAGTATTGGATGGGATCATCGAGGCTTTCTCCGATATCACCGACACAGCACATCCGGGTTCCCTGATAGCGTTGATAGGCTTTCTCAAAAAATTGTTTCGTTGTAATGGAGCCTGAATTGGTCACGGGAAGATCGGTGAGAGGAAGACCAGGAAGGTTTCCCTTCTGGGAGACCTCAAACATACACTGGGAAAACACAGGAATCAGTTCAACCTCTTTTTCTAGACATTCCTGATAGATTCGCTGAATGCCTTCGAGGCTTCCGCAGGCGGTAAAGATGTAAACCTGTTTGGGAAGATGATGAGAGAATGCATTCCTGAGGAAAAAGGCGATGGTCGAACCTGAGGCTATGGCCGTATCCGGTATGAGCCAAGTGTCTCCCTGGTATGTGCCAACAAAATCCTTTGCACGAATTTCCCAATTGGTTCCTTCCTGATTGAGGACTCTCTGAAGTTTAATAAAGCCAGTTGGGAGAAGAATGCGGTCATAGGGAGGAGTATGTCCAAAAGCATGCTGGAGGTCAAAGGGATAGGCTCCCCTGAGAATGAGGTATTGGACGCACGTTTTCTGGTGGAGTTGTTCGAAAAAGAGTTCGGCGACCGAGGTGGCTATATAACGAATCATATTAAATTTCAGCCGGCCGCTGATTCCTCTTCCCAAAAGAAGTGATTCACCCATCTTGCTCTCAACCACATACATCAGAGGGGGAATCGTAGAGTCGTTTCGGAGGTTTCGCACCTCCCATGTCCGGGTGTTCCCGATAGGAGTAGTGCTGGAAGGGGTTCCTACATCCTCCAGAAAGAGACGTTTGGACATCAAAAGCTCCTGTGTTATGTTTGAAACTGTAGCGCCCCCATTTACTGGGGGCGATTGAGAAATGCCGTCGGCAGTAAATGCCGACGCTACTTGGTTATTATTTGGGTATGACGCCACTTGCAAACTTTTCCGAATAAACCTTCTTCACATCAGGCATCTTATCCAGGAGTCCTGCCTTGAACAAGTCCTTTGCGACATTATCCCATTTTTTAGGGTTGATATAGCCTAAACCATTTTTCTTTGTATCGGCGTTAATCATCAGAGCCTTCATAGGAGCAACGGCATCCATCTCATGGGCAAGGTCAAGCCCTTCGTTGGTTTTTTTCAGGATTTCAAACGTCTCTTTGGGATTATCGAGTGCCCACTGAAATCCTTTATATCTTCCTGCTACCACAGCCTGAACGACATCCGGATATTTCTTAAGGATTTCTTCCGTCGTGAAAAGGACATTGTCCATCCAGTCAATCCCCAGATCCTTGTAATCCGTGGTATAAAAAGTTTTTCCCATCTTTTTTGTTTCACGCTGAGCGGTAATCAATTCATTATACGTCATCGCTGAAGCGATTGGCCAAGTACCAGCAAGCCAGGGTTTAATATCCCCCCCCTGGTTCTGGATGGTGAATTGTTTTTCCCAACCCTTTCCAACGGCACACTTAGCCTTCGCATCATAGCCGATCCAGATGCCGAAGTTTCCTTTGATATCCTTTGCCGATTTGATCGGGCTCCAGCTGATGATCCTCATGGCGCTCGTCTGAAAATCGACACTGATAGCCACGAGATCGATCCCTTCTTTTTCGCGTGCACGGATAATATTTTCGGGGTAATCATTCCCAAAAGCGATATGGCCGGCCCTAACTGCGGCCACCACCTTCTGAATCGGGGAAATGCCAGGACCTCCCTGGACCTCTTTCACCTTCACCTTTCCATAAAAACCCTTGTCCAATGCAACCCAGCCACCTGCGGACTCCATGTGGATAAACCATGCCTCATGGACCATCACTTCCTGCGCCATTGTCGTCAACGGTAGAAAAATAATCAACGCTACCAAAGCAAATCTTACAATTTTCATATTTTTCCCCCTCCTTTTTCAATTGCGAATTTAATCCTAAATCCAAATTCGATATCTTATTGGGTATCTATTATTTCTGAAACCGTCATCGTTTTTTTTAATCCGCATTCCGCATTCTACGTTCCGAAATTGAGTCACCTCCTTTCCGCAGAGATGTGCCAGGCAATCACCCGTTTCTCCACAAGTGTAATCAATCCGACTAAAGAGAGCCCTAACAGGGAGCAAGCGATAATGCTGGCAAAGACACGTGGGGTATCCATGATATAGATCGCATCCACGATTAAGAATCCCAATCCTTTATAAGCCCCAAAGACTTCGCCCACGACCGCACCAATGACAGCAAGGGTCCACGCCACCTTAAAACTGGCGAATATCTGAGGGAGGGCGAAGGGAAGCTGGAGATACCAGAATTTTTGCCATCGGGACGAATGATAGGAATCCATCCATTTAATTTCCGAGGCCCCTACTGAGGCGAGGGATTTGAAAGTAGGCCCCAGGACCGGGAAAAAAACACAGATGACGGCGGTGATCACTTTTGACCCCATCCCGCTTCCGAAGATGATCACAATCGGGGCTGCAATCGCCACGATGGGAGTACTGTTGAGAATGACCGCATAAAGGTAAAACATCTCCTTCAGGGGCCGGAACCAGAGAAAAAAGACAGCGGTCAGGATGGCTGAGAGGGACCCGATGACAAAGCCTATCCCAGCCTCCAGAAAAGTCATCAGCGTATGCGAGGCAAGGAGTTTGGATTTGACAATAGCATAGGCGAGGATGGTGGAAGGGGTTGGAAGGAGAAATTTTGGAACCTCCAGCCACCTCACCAGAAGTTCCCATAACAGGAGAATACCAATGATTGATCCGATGGAATAACGATTCATCGTTCAATTTCGTTACCCCCTCACCCCACCCTCTCCCCGATGGGGAGAGGGAAAGGGTGAGGGGACAGAATTCGGATTGCGGAGTTTTAAATGCGAAGATCGATATGAAAGTTCTATATTTTATATTCCGCATTCCGCAATCTAAAATCAGCGATTAAAGGCCATTTTGGTTCATAAACTTGCCCTGGTAGCGGGCTTCTCCTTCGGTGCGTTGAAGGACAATCTGACATATCTTCACGCCGGGTTTCAAGACGAGAGGAAACGGAGCGAGGTTTCCGATTTCGAGCACCTGACGGTTATTGATCCCCGGTTGGACAAATCCTGCGGTCATATGAATGACCAATCCCATCCGAGCAAAACGGCTTCTTCCCTCGAGCCATCCGCAAATGGTTGAAGGCAATTTGATTCTTTCATAAGTAATTCCCAGAACCGTTTCCCCCGGCATCAGCGTAAAAGAATCTTTGACCTCCATGCGTTCTGTGAGTTCCTCCACTGAAATCCCATCCTCAACCACACAGGCATTCCGTAGCTTTTTGAAGACCCTGAACTCATTGCCTAACCGGAGGTCAATGGACCCCGGGCCAACGTGGTCTTTCTCAAATGGGTCAACTTCAATATTACCCTGACTAATCTCTCTCAGAATCTCTTCCTTTGTCAACACCCCCATAAATCACCTCAGCATAAAAGTTTACCGGTTAGGGTAACGAGGCCAGTATCGTTAATGAAAGGCTACGTTTATTGTTTTCCAATTCTTTACACGTTACCATTACCAATAAACGAAACGGGCTTCGTCACCGTCACCGTAACCCTAACTCATGGAGCATTTTATGATTCGTGTATGATAAGCCCATCATAAAGGGTTACCTTATCTACAGGATACCCCTGTGATATTCCTGGATTGAACGGACCGAAATCCCCTTCTTGAGAAGAGATTCGATGCCATTGACCACGGCTTCGGCGCCGGAGAGGGTGGTGATGATAGGGATGTTGTGGGCAACCGCCTGGCTCCGGATGGCCACCTCATCCACCTTGGGCTTTTTCCCGCTCGGGGTATTGATGACCATTTGAATCTCTCCGTTTTTCATACGGTCCACAATATCCGGCCTCCCTTCACCGACCTTGAAGACGCTTTGAACCAAAATGCCATTGTTCGTCAGGACCTTGGCTGTTCCTTTGGTCGCCACGAGATCGAACCCGAGATCAACCAATTTTTTTGCAACAAAGACAATGGGTCGCTTGTCCTTATTCATCACGCTGATGAAAACCCTTCCTTTTAAGGGGATGGAGGTGCTGGCTGAGATTTGAGATTTGGCAAAGGCTACACCAAAATCAGTATCAATCCCCATCACTTCTCCGGTTGATTTCATCTCCGGGCCCAGAACCGTATCCACTCCGTAAAATCGCTTGAATGGGAAGACCGACTCCTTTACAGCGATGTGATGGATGTCCACCTCTTTTTCGATGCCAAGTTCGTGGAGTTTCTTTCCGGTCATCACCTTTGCAGCCACCTTGGCCCATGGAATTCCAGTGGCTTTGCTAATAAAGGGGACGGTTCTCGAGGCTCTTGGGTTGACTTCGAGAATATAGATCACATCGTTCTTAATGGCATACTGGATATTCATCAGGCCCACCACTTCGAGTTCCCTGGCAAGTCCGTAGGTGTTCTGTTTCAATTGTTCGATGAGATCATCACTGAGGGAGTAGGGTGGGGTGACAGAGGCGCTGTCACCGGAATGGATTCCTGCAGCCTCGATATGTTCCATGATCCCTGCGATGATGCAGGTTGATCCGTCTGAAACTGCATCCACATCGATCTCAATGGCGTCCTCAAGGAATTTGTCAATGAGGATAGGATGTGTGGAAGAGGCTTCCACCGCCCGTTGGACGAAGCGCTCGAGGGAAGTCTCGTCATAGACGATCTCCATCGCCCTTCCGCCCAGGACATAAGAGGGCCTCACGATCACTGGATAACCAATCTCCTCAGCCACCCTCCGCGCTTCCTCAAAGGATGTTGCTGTGCCATTCGGAGGCTGGATGAGATGAAGTTTATTGAGGAGGATCTGAAAACGCTTCCGGTCCTCAGCACGGTCAATATTGTCAGGGCTTGTTCCGATGATCTTTGCCCCTGCCTTTTCCAGAGGAACAGCCAGATTGAGTGGCGTCTGGCCTCCGAACTGAACGATGATGCCATCGGGTTTTTCCGAATCGACGATATGGAGGACATCTTCAAGGGTGAGGGGTTCGAAGTAGAGTTTATCCGAAGTGTCATAATCCGTAGAGACGGTTTCAGGGTTGGAGTTGACCATGATCGTCTCATAACCCAGTTCCTTCAAGGCAAAAGAGGCGTGAACACAGCAGTAATCAAACTCCACGCCTTGGCCGATCCGGTTGGGTCCGCTTCCAAGGATCATGATCTTCTTTCTCGAGGAGATGTTCGCCTCATTCTCTGTTTCGTAAGTGGAGTAATAATAAGGCGTATAGGCTTCGAACTCCGCACCGCAGGTGTCCACCAGCTTATAGACGGGAAGGATCGATTTCTCTTTTCGCATCTTTCGGATCGCCTGTTCATCGAATCCTAAGAGATGTCCCAATTGAACATCAGAGAACCCGAATTCCTTGGCTTGTCTTATGAGTTGATCAGGGATGTGAAGTTGATCCGGAGTAAGGGTGGTTCGCCAGAGTTCGAGGTCTCTTATCGCAGCCCCATAAGAACGAATCTCCACCTCGAGATCTACAATCTCACGGATGTTAGAGAGAAACCATGGGTCAATCCGGGTCAATTCGTGGACCTCCTCTAACCCCATCCCTAAAAGGAATGCGTATCGAAGGTAGAAGAGCCTTTCTGCATTCGGAGTCACCAGTTTTTTCTTCACCTGCTGGATCATGCGTAAGCGATCGGAAATTCTGGAGGTCTCATCCAATAGAAGTTTATCCTTGCCATCCGCTCCCAGACCGAATCTTCCGATTTCGAGAGACCGGAGTCCTTTTTGCAATGCCTCCTTGAAGGTTCGGCCAATGGCCATGGTCTCGCCAACCGATTTCATTGAAATGGTGAGCGTGGGATCGGCATCCGGAAATTTTTCGAAGGTAAACCGGGGGATTTTGACAACGCAATAATCGATCGTCGGTTCAAAAGAGGCGGGGGTTTTCTGGGTGATGTCATTCGGAATTTCGTCGAGCGTAAATCCCACTGCTAATTTGGCGGCAATTTTGGCGATGGGGAATCCTGTGGCTTTGGAGGCCAGAGCAGAGGACCGTGAAACCCGAGGATTCATCTCGATGATGACCATCCGGCCATCTTCTGGACGGACGGCAAACTGGATATTCGAGCCTCCAGTTTCAACGCCAATTTCCCGGATGACGCGGATTGCCGCATTCCTCATCCTCTGATACTCTTTGTCTGTCAATGTCTGAGCAGGGGCTACCGTGATGCTATCTCCGGTGTGGATGCCCATGGGGTCGAAGTTCTCAATGGAGCAGATGATGACGACATTGTCGTTGAGGTCCCTCATCACCTCAAGTTCATACTCCTTCCAACCGAGGACAGACTCTTCGATCAATATCTCCCCGATCATAGACCATTCGAGGCCCCGTGCGGCCATCTCTTCAAATTCCCGGATGTTATAGGCGACGCCGCCTCCCGTGCCGGCCAGTGTGAAACTGGGCCGGATGATCAAGGGGAAACCGATCTCTTTAGCCACTTGAATGGCTTCAGACATGGAATAGGCTAACCCACTTTTCGGAAGATCGAGGCCGATCTTCTTCATCGACTCCTTGAAAAGGTTGCGATCCTCCCCTTTCTTGATTGCCTCATACTTGGCTCCAATCATCTGGACATGATATTTTTCGAGGATTCCTGCCTCATAGAGCGAAACGGAGACATTGAGTCCGGTCTGACCGCCCAGAGTGGGGAGCAGGGCATCCGGTCTCTCCCGTTCGATAATTTTCTCGAGGATTTCAGGGGTGATCGGTTCAATATAGATGCGGTCAGCCATCTCAGGATCGGTCATGATGGTGGCGGGATTGGAGTTGACCAGGACCACCTCAAACCCTTCTTCCTTGAGGGCTTTACAAGCCTGCGTTCCTGAATAGTCGAATTCACACGCCTGGCCAATGACGATGGGTCCGGACCCGATGATGAGGATTTTTTTGATGTCCGTTCGTTTAGGCATATGTTAAATCAAATTCCAATCACCAAATTCCCCAATATGCCCCTCACCCTTCCCCTCTCCCCCGAGGGGAGAGGGATGGGGTGAGGGGGGCTTCCTTTTCCATCATTTTCACGAATTCTCCGAAGAGGTCCTGGGTGTCCTGGGGTCCAGGAGAAGCCTCGGGATGATACTGCACTGAAAAGATAGGTAATGTTTTATGTCTCATTCCCTCTAGTGTTTGATCATTGAGGTTGATCTGTGTTAATTCGACCTCTTTCGGGTTGAGAGAGTCAGGATCTACGGCGAATCCGTGATTCTGCGAGGTGATGGCCACCTTTCCAGTCTTCAGGTCTTTGATTGGTTGATTGGCACCCCTGTGGCCGAACTTCAATTTAAATGTTTTCCCACCCAGAGCCAATCCCAAGAGCTGATGTCCAAGGCAGATCCCGAAGATCGGTTTCTTTCCAATCAATTTCCGCACGTTCTCTATGGCATAGGGGACGCCTTCCGGGTCGCCTGGTCCATTGGACAGAAGGATGCCATCGGGTTTATAGGAGAGAATCGACCTCACCGATGCAGAAGCAGGCAGAACCGTGACCTCACACCCCCAATCCCGCAGGGAACGGAGGATGTTGAACTTCACCCCATAATCCATGACCACAACCTTAAAGCGAGAGTGGAAGGTGGAGGATGGAATGTGGTTAGGGAAAAATTGAGAATCATTCTTTTCTGTCCATGCATAAGGTTTCTCGCAAGTGACTTCTCTTACCAGGTCGCGTCCAATCAATCCAGGTGAAGCCTTTGCCTTTACAATCAAACTATTCCAGTCCAAGTCTTCGGTGGAAAGGATGGCTTTCATGGCCCCTTTTTCACGTATATGTTTGGTGAGGGCTCGTGTGTCCATTCCCTCAACTCCCATGATGCGATGTGCGATTAGATATTCAGAGAGGGATTGATCGGCTCGCCAGTTGCTGTGAAGGGAGCTGTTTTCTTTGATGACAAGGCCTTCCAACTTGGGATCCTGCGATTCAATGTCTGCCTCATTGATCCCATAATTTCCAATGAGGGGATAAGTCATGATGACGATCTGGCCTTTATAGGAAGGATCGGTCAGGATCTCTTGATAGCCTGTCATACTCGTATTAAAAACGAGTTCGCCTGTCTTCTCACCTGGAGAGCCGAACGATCTTCCCTCGAATACGGTCCCGTCTTCAAGGGCCAGGATGGCTTTCTGAATGGATTTCATAGATTGGTTTTCGATGGGGCAGTGGTAGCGTCGGCATTTATTGCCGACGTCCAATACGCCTCCAATAAATGGAGGCGCTACGGTTTGAATTCGTGCTCCCTATCTCAGTACCCCATAAAAAAAGACCCCCGACCCCTGTTCAAAGGGATCGAGGGTCTTTCATTTAGCTCTTACCCGTTTGGCCATAACACTTTCTAAAAAATTTTTATCCAATTAACATTCCGGATTTCAATTGTCAATACAAATAAAAGATTACAGAGATTCCAAAAAATAGATTACGAAGATTTTGATTTCACCGTATTTCTAATCGGTGTGATCGTTTCATAATCGCTGTAATCAGATACTACCATCAGGCATAGACGTAGACTTTTGTCTTGGTCGGTCTGGCCATCAGTTTTTCAATCTTTGCCTGGACCTTTTTCCGTTCCTGGTTCTTTTCCCACTCTTTCCAGTCGTCCACCGTCTGCCATGTGGTAATGACGATATAATTGGAGTGGTCGTTCAATGACCGAAGTGTCTCACCAGAAATGTACCCTTTGGAGGGAACCACCTTTGTTCGCAACTCCCTGAGCATTTTTGAAAACTTGGCTTCCTTCCCCTTCTTCACTTTCCGATCGATGATAATCCTGACTGCCATAATGGCTCACCTCCTCTTTTTTTCCCATCCTACCAATTCTTTCCAGAGATTTCAAGAGGAATTTATTTATTAGTCGTATAGTCGTTAGTCTGATAGTCGGTTAGTCAAATGACAATAAGACTACATGACCATATGACTATTAGACTAAAAAGGGGCAGGGGAGAGGGCATCCATGCCCTTGGGAAACATTCTCGTCATGAGGTAGGGGCAATTCATGAATTGCCCCTACGCCTTTTCCCGGGGGATGTGTCCGCCGATGCCAGGTTCGCCCCCCGCCCAATTACTTTAAAAAATCAATGTAAATTGAAAAATTAGTCCCGGAACGACGGGACAAATTTAGCAATGATTTAAAGACATTTAATGCAAACTGCTCATTGCTAATTTTGCATTTTGCAATGTTTTTAATGGTAGCCTGCTAGTTCTCCCTTTGGGACGATCCATTTAAAATCCTCAGGGGTCATATTCTGTTGCTGTCTATCGATATTGACGGTGAGATGATTGTTCTCCCTGAGGAAACCGAGACCGAAAATCTTTTCAAGATTCATCAAGCGATTCATGACCTCTTCCCATTTTTTCTGGTCGATGGGATTCACTTTACCGCTCCTGTATTGAGCTTCCTCCAATCTCTTCTTGGGATCGTAGAAAATGATTTCTCCAGAAGAAGCACCTGCAAGGATCTTTGCTCCATGGTATGGGGAATCCATCCCACGTAGAATTCCGTCATTACTCCGGAAGAGTCCCAGCATGATGACTGATCCTCCCATCAACGCCTGACAGAGATGCTCATAGGCCGTACCCACGACATTGACCTGCAAGCCAGGGCCCCGCGGATCACTTACCGCACAGACCCAGCCTCGATCAACAACATTTCCCAGGATGTTAAATGTGCCGCCTTTGGCTGAGTATCCTGTTACCTTGCCCACATCGCCATGGATTTCAAGTGTCCCGGAATGCATCACCATTCCAGTAAAATTCTGTGCGTGCCCATGGACACGGACCAGCGCGCCCATGTTAAAAGCCCCGCAATACTCGCCAGGGCTTCCAAAGACATCCATAATCGTATCCGAGGTATCCCCAGAACCCATGCCCATGCCGATGCCCCGCTGTCCCTCTGTTCGATAGACGATGAATTTGCGCCATCCCATTCGATGGGCATGATCGAGGAAAGGATTAAGAACCCTGAACGGTTCAATTCCTTCGGGCTGAAATCCTTTAGCATCCACCACCAGCACTTGCTCGGTATTCTTAGGTGGATTCAATCTTTTTGCATCGGCAAGAGTGATGCGGGACATCCCGTCTTCTTCCCTGACACGATCCAGCGACATATCGATCTGATTGCGAACCATATGGATCAAGGCTCCCCTGTCTTTATTTCCGGTATTCCACCCAGGCAGATGATCATGGATCCGGGCAAGTTCCTCAATGGCCTGCAGGGGAGGGAGGTTTTCGGAAATTTTATCCAGCGCCTTTTTAAACTCACCAAATCCCCACCCAGGTAATCGTTCATGGATGAAAAAGGAGGGTTTGGATTCTGAATCTATCTTTTCAGAGTCACCCATGGGAAAGATGGGCTCTGAAGAAGGGAAAGTCCCGTGAGGGATGTCCAGCCTCTTTCCAAATTTATCAAGGACCTCATAGCCTGAAATTTTTCCATTCTCATCGTAAAAAACTCTGCTCACCATCCCGGGGTCAACCGTTATCGTGATCGGGGCAACCGTGCTTTTGATCAATCCCAGCCTGTGAAGTTCCTGCATTCCGGCATCACAACCCTGCTTCTCAGAGCAGATGATGGACGCGAAGTTTTCTCCGTCATCATAAAGCATGGCCACATTGGGCCTGAGCAGGGAAGGATCGATGACATCGAGCCGTTCAATCACCCTTTGATAAGGGTCGATCCGGCCACAGAGGTATTGATAAGGGCCATCCGGAGCGCTTTCCAATTCGACCTCCTGCACGCGTTCAAAACGCTCTTTGACCTCAGGGGGTAATTGGGTCAAGTTCCAGCCCGTCGTGGGAGAGAAGGACTCCACAAGGGCATCAAACGGATAATGGAGATACTGGCTGAGCAGATGAAGCTTCAGGGAGGCCACTGCGGTGTCGGTTTGAGCCAGTGGTGTTAAGTTGGTTTGGGAAACCCGGTTCAACATGGTGCGATAGTTGGTCGTTTCTCCATTATGCGTCAATGCCGTATGGAGTTCGGAAAATGGATGAGAATTTATCTGGTCC
>Ga0194125_10004238_pt1 | contig 22496 bp, 8 predicted proteins | sample TA2KigC250mmetaG_FD_148626 | JGI IMG/M metagenome (GOLD analysis project Ga0194125, IMG submission 148626) | Freshwater microbial communities from Lake Tanganyika, Tanzania - TA2015034 Kigoma Deep Cast 250m | ecosystem: Environmental > Aquatic > Freshwater > Lake | place: Tanzania: Lake... | reverse complement strand
TTACCATCAAGATGGGTGACGACCACGAGACGGCGGCGCTCGATCTTTGCAACGGCGACAAGGTGAAGGGGGTTGTCACTCTGGAGCCGCTCGAACTGACGACTCTGTTCAGCTCCGTGAAGGTCGGGATCGAACACGTGCAGAAGATCGTTGTATCAACCGGGGAAGGTCTGCCGGCCACCCTGAAGCGCGGCCTTGTCCTTCACTACTCGTTTGACCGGGACGAAGGCGGCACGGTGACCGACAAGAGCGGAAAGAACCATGACGGCAAAGTGAACGGCGCCCAATGGACGGCGAAGGGCAAACGCGGTGGAGCCTGCCAGTTTGACGGGAGTAGCGATTCGATCACGGTCCCCGGCTACAAAGGAATACTGGGCAACGCCCCCTGGATGGTGTCGTTCTGGTTTCGTCGGAGCAACGACAATGCTGCGCAGCAACTTTTTGTTGGCTGGGGTGGCTGGGGGAACGGCCGAGGGGCGATCGTGGAGATACTGTTGAGTGACGGGGAACTGTATGAACACTACGGCGCACTTGATTATCATACCGGCAGATTTGTGCGGGACAACGACTGGCATCACTATGCGCTTGTGAAGGGGGAAACGACCCAACAGCGCTATCTGGACGGCGTATCCCTGAACGACACCACGTCGTTTACGCTCGCCGTAGGTACGACGTCGGACGTGACAATCGGAAAGAGGCAGGTGGGAAGCGAACTGTATTTTGGTGGCTTGCTCGACGAGATTTGCATCTACGACCGTGCGTTATCAGCGGATGAAGTCAAGATGTTGTACGAGGCACGCAAGTAGTCCGTGAACAGAGACTCCAAAGAGAAACAGGTGGGCAGTCCGGAGACCCTCCACTTGGCGGCGTCCACCAGGTGGGCGCCGATGAGCATGGAGAGGGGAACCGATCAAGGAACACAAGTGATTTCGACATAGAAATGGGTTGACATTTGGGCCGATGCGTTGGTACATAGGGCCGACAAATGGGCGCATGGCCTATAATACGCCTTGATATATGGGCGCTGTTCGGGGATGTATAGGTCATGAAGCGAGATATCGAGAAGGTTCTGCAGGACTGGCGAACCGCATCGGAGCATAAGCCGATGCTCTTGCGTGGCGCCAGACAAGTGGGCAAGACGTTCTCCGTGCGAGCCTTGGGGCAATCCTTTCCCCATTTCGCGGAGGTGAATTTCGAGGAGACCCCTGATGCCCGCCTCTTTTTCTCCGAAGCACTTACAGCCGCGCCAATATGCGAGAAACTGTCCGCCTTCACAGGTGTGCCCATCAGGCAAGGAGAGACACTGCTCTTTCTAGACGAAGCACAGGCCTGTCCCGAAGCTCTGGCAGCCCTGCGGTATTTTCACGAGCAAATCCCGGGGCTGCATGTGATCGCCGCCGGTTCCTTGCTGGAGTTCGCCCTGCAAAAGATCCCCTCTCTCGGCATCGGGCGCATCACCTCCCGCTTCATGTACCCCATGACATTCCGCGAGTTTCTGGATGCGGTAGGAGATGGCTCGCTTCGGACAATTATTGACGAGGCCGCTTTTAGCAAGCCTGTGGACATCCCTTTTCATCGGCGACTGTTGGAGAGGCTTCGCGCCTATATGCTGGTCGGCGGCATGCCGGCGGCAGTAGCCGCGTATGCCGACACACATGACCTGCATCGAGTCATGAGTGTATTGGACGATCTTCTTCTGGGATTTCAGGACGATTTCGGGAAGTATCGGCAGCGCACCCCTGTGGAACGATTGAACGAGACATTCCGATCCGTTGCCGCCCAGACGGGCGGCAAGTTCATGTGCGCGACTGTCAATCGCGAGGTGAAATCCACTGCGATACTGGACACGCTCTCTCTCTTGACGAAGGCCGGACTGGCGCATCAGATCTTTCACTCCCATGCGCGGGGTTTGCCCTTGGGCGCGCAGGCGGACAGCCGGCGGTTCAAGGCGATCCTGTTCGACATGGGCATTCATCAGCGTCTGCTGGGCTTGAATGTGCCGGCCTATTTGACGGCAAGCGAGGTGGCCCTGGTCAACGGCGGCAGCCTGGCCGAGCTTTTCGTTGGCCTTCACCTGGTTGCCCATCAAACCGCCCATCGCCGGCCGGAACTCTTCTATTGGCATCGGGAGGCGCGCGGAGCGAATGCGGAAGTGGATTACGTGATACAGATGGGGAATGACGTTTGCCCGGTGGAAATAAAAGCCGGTGTGCGCGGCGGCATGCAGAGCATGCGCCTGTTTCTGAAAGAACACGCGGTTGTTTTCGGTTTGCGATTGTCCATGGAGAATTTCGGACGGATTCACGATACGGGGATCTTGCCTCTATATGCCGCACACCGGCTGTGCGACGATACGCTGAGCATAGTATGAGATTGTTCGCAGTTTGCTTGATGGCGCTAGCCGCGGCTCCTTGCGTTGTCGCTGCGGAACCGGTGCGTACACTGCCGGCGCCGCCGGGACAGGTTATGGACCTGCGGGCCAACGCGGCGGGTGATCTCTACGTCCGCACGGCGACGAACGTCCTGTGGATGGACATCCAAAACCCGGAGGAAGGCTGGAACGCTCTGGCGCTCGACGGGGTTGTCGACCTTACCGAGAACGCCGGGCGTGAAGTTTTTGCCCGTCAGAACCTGAAGACCCGGTTCGCCATCCATCGCCTGGCCGGCGCGAATGCCACCCCGGTTACCACAACTCCCAACGTGCCGTGCGAGCACTGGTACGTGGATGCGCTGGGGCGCGCGTGGCTCCAGAACAGGGAGCGGCTCCTCGTGGTGGGGAAGAACGAAACGCTGCTGGAACGGCCGATGGGGCAGCCGGGCTACGGGATCAGGTTCCGCCATCCCTGCGAATGGAAGCCCGGGCATGTCGCGCTCTTCTTCGCTGCCGAAGCTGTTTGGGCTACGCCGGAGAAAGTCACGGCCGAGGCGGCGCCTGCATTTGCCGACGATGGCACGGGCAACGGCCCGTTCCTGATGGGAACGGACCGGCTGGTCGCGGGCGGGTGCAACAACAAAGGCATGGGATCATTCCTGCTCGATCCGCGCGAACCCGGCAAAGCGCCCGAGCGCCTGAGCCTGGGACGGGGGGATTGGTTCTATGGCGTGGCCACGGCCCCGGACGGCCGACTGCTGGTTTCATCCTATGCCGTCGGCGTTCCGCGCGGCGGCTTTGTCTGGTACGCGGCAGACGGTCGCAGTGTGGTGGAACTAAAGAGCGTCGGACCTAGCTTCGGGGCGGCTCCTGTGCTTCGCGAACCCGGCAAATCACGAGTTGTATTCGCAGCAACGGGCGTGGGGTATGCGGCACTACCCCATGGCATGCTGGCGGTATTCCGTCCGAACGAGGCCGTCATGATTACACAGGCCTCCGGTCTGCCGCTGCCCAGAGTCGAACACGTGGCGGCAATCGGTGACGACCTCATCATGGCCGGAGGCGGCAAGATCGTGGCGTGGCGGACCACGGTGCCGTTGCCGCAGCCGGACGCCGCCGACCTGCGGGAGTGGCCGCTGGCCGGACCCTGCGTCCGTGACATCAACGGGACCATGTGGGCCTTCCTGCTCGACGGCAAGATCTCCCATCACGACGGCAAGCAGTGGGGTGAAGTCCCGATCGAGTTGCCCAACCTTATACCCCACGAAATGACCGGCGACGACAAGGGGATGCTGCAGCTTGCCGCCGCATTTGCTCCGAGCGGGTCGGCGCTCTTCCGTGATGGTGCAGTCACCAACTGGCCCAATGAACCTCTCCGCGCCTGGGTTGAAAGCCTGCGGCAGGGCGCAACCCGGTTCGGCGACGGCAGCCCGTTCCGATTGCGGCACATGGCCGCAGGCAGAGCCGAATGGCTCTGGCGTTACGACGGCCGCTCGCTTTGGGACGGTGGGCGGGAATACGACTACTACGAGTCGCCGCCCTATCGCTATTTCTGGCTCGGAACCAACGGCACGTGCTATCGCGGAGGCGCGGATCGCGTGTGGGTATTCGCGAACGGGTGCTGGACCGAGACCGAGGCGCCGCCGTTGTCCATCGGGCCCGACGGCATCCGCGCCGACGAAACGGGCAAAGACCGTCTGCCGGTGGTCTACGACGGGCAACTGAAACTTCCCTTGCCGGCCGCACCGGCGGGCGGCAAACCCCGCAGCCTCGCGCTGCAGGGCAACGAAGCGTTCATCGCCGGTCCCGGCGGCGGCTGGCTGGGTCCGTACCGCGTCTTCAGCAATGCGTACTATACCGTCACCGGCCGGGTGTACCCCGGGACCAATGGCCACTACCTGGTTGCGGACAACACGCTGCGCTATCAGCCGCGGCAGACACTGAAAATCGAGGGAGAAGTGCTCGCCGACGGAAACCTGAGGCGTCTGGTCTGCAGGATCGCCGGTTCCGAACCCCTCTACAAGCCTCGGATACTGGCATTCCTCGACGGCGAGTTCCTCGAATCGATCGCCGCGCCCGATGGCGTTGATCTGCCGCCCGTGAAGCCGGGCGAACACGCACTTGAAGTCTACGCGGCGGACGGTTTCGGCGTGGTCTCCGACGAGCCGCTGCGCCTGGCGCTCGATGGAGGCCCGGAGTTTGAGGTCGCCAATCTTGAACTGGGCGAGGAGTGGACGCTGAAACCGCAACGGCTGCAGGCGCTGCCCACGACGGTCGGCAGCCGCAGCGTGCTGGGGCGGGCGCTGGAGATCGATGCCGACGGCGTGGTCTGGATTCTTGTCGAAGGGGGTGTCATCGCCATTGATTCCGCGAATCGGCAGGCCGTCTTCTGCCGTTTTCCCGCGCGGGAACTCGTGGCCGCGCGCGGGCGGGTCTGGACTCCTGGAAACTACGACAACGCCCGGCTGCTGATGCCGGTCTACGAATTGCGTCGCGAAGGACCCCGGCACGCGGTTGATCTCTATGACGATCTGCCCCGCTGCGCCTCCGGGCCGCAGTTGAGCGCGGACCCTGCCGGCGGGATCTGGGCGCTCGGAAATCGAACCGCCGTGCGCTGGGACGGAAAGCGCACGCAGAGCTGGGAGCGGAATGTCGGGTTCACCGCGAAGATATTGCCGCTTCCCGACGGCGCCGTCCTTCAATCTTACGAAGACTGCTTTGTCTACCGCGACGGGAAATTGGGTTTCGCAATTCGCTGGAGCATGGGGGATTCGTACGCCGACAATCCGCTCTTCACGCTGGGCCAGAACTACCTGGTCATGCCGCGCCGCGGCGCGATTGTCGCGCTGGACAACGGCCGGACCATCGACCAGAAATCTCCGCCCGGCGACTCCTTCAGGATGGATGCGGGCGGGAACCTGTACGTATGGAACAAGGGACAGTTTTCCCGCTTCTCTGGAGAGTCTCTCACCAAAACCACACTCGCGGCATGCGCGTCGCCCAGCATGTCCCCGAACCACGATCCGGGCGGTTATGAGTTCCTCGCCACCGCCAGCGGGACTGTGGTCTATACGGTCGGAGATGATCGGTTGGTCGTCGTGCGGGCAGACGAGGGCATGGTTGAGTACGGCTGGCAGCAAGGCGTGCAGCCCGGCCGCACGCATGCCATACGCGAAGCCCCGGATGGCCGCATCTGGGTTTTGCGCGCGGCGCAACTCCTCCTGTATGACCCGACACAACCCGCCGACGCGATTCCTTCAGCCTGGCCGGGCTGGCGCGCGGTGCCGGTGCAGGAGCGATTCGCGGTGGGCGCCTTCGGGCGCGTCTGGTATGGGAATCCGAAACGGAAAGGCTTCGCTTTCTCGGATGGCACGAACGAAACGACGTGGGCGCAGAGGTATCCCGGCGCTAATGCCATCATCGTCAGCGACAGCGGCGCCGCGGCGATTGGCGCCGGGACGGCTACCTATCTTCTCGCCACCGGCAAGCCGCCGGAGCGCGTACAGGACATGCAGAGCGCGGTGCTGGAGCTGATCAAACGCGGCGCCAAGTCGTTCGAGGGAGATGGGGCTCCGGCGGTTGCCGCTGACGGGCGTGTGTATTTCCGCGGCAAGATATGGGACGGCCAGGCCTGGCAGCCCGCACCGGATGGGCGCGCCTCGCTCGACCCGCGCGGTGAGATCTACCTGCTGTGCATGGAGCGCAGTTCACTGCCCGTCGCCTACCGTCTCGACGGCGTGAAGGCCATCCCGCTGGGGCAGGTCGAGAAGTGTCTCATTGACGCCTATGGCTTGCGCTGGTACGACCCGGGCATCCTGGAAGCCCAGCCCGGCTGCATGCCGGTCTGGTATGCGAGCAAGGAGTCGCCTCAAGTGTCCTTCGACATGAACGCGACGCGGGTAGGGATCGACCCACACGGGTCGTTGCAGGCTTTGCCACTGGGCGACGGTCAATTTCTGATGCGCGTCGGGGCCAAACTCCACCGGCTCGACGCGCAGGGACTGACACGCATCCCCGGCAGCGCCGTTCCCTGCGGCGACGAACTCGATCCGGGATGGGGCCTCCGGGTCTGGCCCCTGGCCGACGGCCGCTGGGCGCTGGCCGTCCATTCCCGCCTCTACATCAGCCCGCCCGAGCTGCGCTTTTGACGTCAGACCATGCGTCCCGCGAGTTGAGCGAGTTGGTCCAGCGTCTTCGTGCCGAGGATCCCTTCCTGGAATATCCCGACATTAAACGTCACGCCGCCGCCCATGGCCTTGAATTCCCGCACGAGTTTCTCGAGGTGTTCCACCGTGTAGAGCGGGGCCTCCATCTCGTGCGGTTTGGGTGGGACGCAGGGGAAGGGCGCATTCATCCAATCCGCGTAGGTGGCGCCATGTCCCCACATGCAGTCAATGGGAACCAGGGCGTGCCACAGGCAGGTGCGCGGGGGTTGCGGCGTGTGCGTCGTGGGTCTCAGCAGCCTCTTCTTGCGTCCGTACCGGATTCTGCCGTTGATCAGGAACTCGACTTCGCCGGACAGGTAGTCCTGCCCTCGAACCACGGGCTTGCCGAGGCCGCAGCAGAATGAACCATCGTTGAACGCCACGGCAGCGTCGGGATTGCCCGCTCGCGCGGCGTTCATGTAGAGCTTGCTGCTGATCTTGGAGCTGTGGAAGATCGACCATGTGTAAGCGCCGTCGAACCACCAACCGTCCAGCCGTTTCCCGAGCCGCCGCGAATACTCCGCGATAAACTCCGTGTAGCGGCGCTGGAATTCCTCCTGACCGGTGCCTTCATCCGTCGTCCATCCGAACGCCTGGTGTATGGCGTCCGATTGCCCCTTCACTTCGCAGGGGAGGTAGGCAATGAACCGCGCGCCCATTTTCTTGACGCCCTTGGCAATTTCGAGCACCAGGTCGCGGTTCGAGCAATGCCCGGGGCCGGCCAGACGGTCGAGCACGCTGTTGGGACTGGAGTAGTAGCCATTGTTCTGGCCGATCGTGAAGATAAGCCAGTCCGCCCCACTGCGTCTGAAATCCGCAAGGAAGCGATCCAGGTCGAAACGGTCAACGGCCTTGTTGATATCCTTCAGGCGCCGCCCGTACTGGGGCGGCGGCCCCGGCGGAATCCAATGCACCATCATCCCGAACTTGCCGTCGCGCATCCATGCTGCCCGCGATTGCTTCATAACACTACCTTAGCTTGTGATAGCCGCCACACTTGTCGAAGAGGGTTTGATGGGATGTTTCATTCTTTTGGGACTCTGGGTTCTCTCATGCCTGTTTCATCAACCGCCGCAGGCGCGACTGGCATTCGCACATGGCGCGGCCGCTGTGGTAGGAGACCTTCCAGTCGTTGCCGATGTTCGGGTCGAGCGATTGGCCCCTGCGGTCGAGCAGCGTGCGCCACTCGCCAACCCCGTGAATGATCATGTGCGTGTTGACGAAGTCCCAGAGGCACTCGAATGCGTCGAGACAGCGCGGATCGCGAAACGCCGCGTAAGCGTCGAGGAACCCGACGAGCGACTCCGAGTGCTGCCAGAACTCCTTCTCCTTGACCAGTGCGCCGCCCTTGCGCAGGCCGTCGCGATAGATGCCGCCGTATTGCCAGTCCACCCCGTGCTTGAGCGCGTTGTCCACGAGTTTTCTGAGCAACGGCTCATAGGGCTTCGGGTCCGCGCCGGCGATCTCCAGTGCGCGGTGCGTCAGCCAGACGAGTTCGAGATTGTGTCCGTAAGACGTCGTCTCGGTCGGCTGCGCCGGACGCTCCCCGAAACGCTCCGCGTTCCAGGTGCGCTTCACCGCGATCGCCGGGATCGGGTTCCACGCCATATCAAACTGGTTCAGTCCGCAGCCGCGCTTGGTGTCGATCATGTGCGCGCAGATCAGGTCCACCACCTCCATCAGCTTGCGCCTGTGCAGCGGCAGCCGGGACGCTTCGTACAGCGTGGTGAACGACTCCATCAGGTGCATGTGGGTATCGAGTCCCTTGCGGTCGCCCCCGGCGAAGCCCGGTTCTTCGGGTGACCAGTCGCGGCACAGGTTCTCGTAGTAACCGCCGTGCCGGGTGTCGGCGGCGAACTTCTGCAGGAGGTCGAACGTGCGTGAGGCATACTCCAGGCCGCGCTTGTCGCCGGTGCCCAGCGTGTATTCTGCCATGGCATAAATCGCGAAACTCTCGCCGTACACGATCTTGGCCATGTCGCTCTTGCCGCCGTTGGGCTTCGTCTTCCAGTACCAACCGCCGTGCCTGGCATCCCAGAAATGGTTGAGCAGAAACTCGGCGCCGCCGCGCGCCAGCGCCGCGCTGCCCTTGGCCTTGGGCTGCTGGCGGCAGAGGTGCGAGAACCACCAGACCAGCCGCGCCTGGGTGTTCAAGTACTTCTCCTTGAGCGGCGTGGCGTGGCCCTGCTCGTCGAAGCGGACCAGGTACCCGCCGTGCTTCGCGTCGCGGGCACGGGTATGCCAGAAGGGAATGAGGCCGCTGGTCAGGTGCTGCGTGATCTCGCCTTCGAGCCGTTGCAGGCGCTTGAGGTTTCTCTTGGATGTTTCGCTCACCTTTCTCCTCGCTTTCTTTTTGTGCCGATTGCTATCGGTTGCCGTCGGCAGGAATCGACATCACGCACTGCGTCTACGCCAACTCCACAATTGTGTAGACCCCCAGCTTCTCGACGGTCAGCACGTTTCCTGCGATGCGCGCTTTGGCATGCGATGCCGGGAACGCGTGCACCGCCGCGCTCTTCGGCGTCCAGCCCAGCTTGAACGACGCGCTCGGAATCGGATCGACGCAGCGTGTACCGGAGTTGAGCCGGTAGTTGACGATGTGGAGCGCGTGACCTTTGGCCAGCTTGTGCAGCGAAATGCCGATGTCCGCCACCTCCTGCGCCGCCACAATGGAGTCGACCCGCGCCAGGTGGGCTTTCAGTTCCGGGAACGCGCCATACCGGAATTTCGCGTCGGCCAGTCGCGGGTCCACCCTGCCGATCGCCACCACGCGCCCGCCCTTCTTCTGCCATGCCCGGAGCGTCCGGATGTCGTTCTCATGGAGGCTGTACGCGTCCGGCAGCACGATCTGCTTGTAGCCGGCCAGGCGTTTGGCCGTGAGCGGCTCGTCGGGGCTGACGTACAGGACATTGAAGAGCATGCGCGCGTCGCTGAGCGACTGGCACAGCCCGTGAAACAGCGGAAAACCCACATCCAGGTGCCGGCGGTTGAGGCCCTTCGTGAGTTCGCAGTCCATCGCGCTGCGCTGGTCAAAGACTACGGCGGTTTCAGCGACGAAGCGGTTGGTGAAGAGCGATTCGCGTTCCTTCAGCCACGTTCCCATCTGACGTTCGGCTTCCGCCGGCGGGTAGAACGAATCCTGCCGCTGGTTCTGGAGCCAGCCGCCATAGGGGATAGCGATGTTGAAGCCATGGGCCAACGGTTCGAGCATGAAGAGGATGTAGGAATCGTTCTTCCCGGCGTCTATGTCGCGCATGATCTCATGCACGTAGGGACCCGGATCCTCGATGAAAGAGCCTGCCTTGCCGCCAAAGAACGCATACCCGTAGCGGTAGTAGCCGTCCTGGCGGAGTTTGATGTCGGCCTTTTCGCCGATGATCAGGTCGCAGTGCTTGCGCACCGCATCGCCGTGGGGATCGCAGTTGTAGAGGTTGGCGGTAACCCGGGCCCGCTTGCCGGTCTTCTTTCCCGAATAGGCGCGCACGTGATCGGCAATGTCGATGACGCCCGGCTCGATGCAGGCGATGTGGAAGCGGACAAACGATGACCAGAGCGGGATCGCCAGCCGCCTGTCGATATCCGGATCGGTAAGATCCTTGTCGGTATAGCCCTTCTTCTTGAGGAACGCGCGATAGTTGAACCGGTCGAGATCGAGCCCTTCCGTCTCCGCCGAGGGATTCTGCCTCAGGTACTCCCGAAACAGTTTCAGGCAGTCCTTGCAGAAACACCCGCCGCTCATGGCGGCGAGCAACTGGGCGTCGAATTCGTCGATGTGCACAACCGCCGCGCCGGCGTCGATCATGATTTCGATCTCTTTGCGGACATACTCCCGGAAGGCCGGCTTGTTGCCGCAGGGGCTGTAGCAATAGTGGTCATGACCAGGCACCATCAGCCAGCGGGAGAAGATGGGATTCCCGTCCAGCGTCTCGGCCATGAAACCTGTCAGATAATCCTTCACCGGCTTTCCGTCGGAGTCCTTCAGTCCCTTTGGAAAGAACGTCTTGATCGACGGGAAGATCTTCGGATAGCGGTCGATCGAGAGTTCCCGCATCCCGATCCAACCCTTCTTGCCGACGCCCCGCAGCTTGTTGAGCGCCAGCAGTTCCGACTCGTCCTCGCTGAACTCGGCCGGGAATTCCCACAACTGCGCTTTCCAGATTACGGCGCAGGCGGTGATGCCCCGCCTGGCGCATTCGGCGATGAACTCCCGGTCGTTAAGATGGCCGTAGAAGCGCAGCCGCGGCGGAATGGCCTCGTTCGCCTCCTTGTCCAGGTATTGAATGCCGATCGCACCGCTGCCCAGGCAGGACCAGAGCAGCAGGTTCCCGTTCATATCGACAGCATCCTGCACCTGTTGCAGCCGTTTCATCGGCATGCTAGGGTGATAGTTCCAGTCGTGCCGGTACCAGCACATGTAATGCAATCCACGAATCCAAGTCATTCGATGGGCCATGACAACTCCTTCACCTCATCCACACCCTATCCGCGGATGAACCGCAGCGTGCGGATCTCGAAGGGGCGCAGGTCAAGTGCGATCTTGCCGTCCTTGAGTTTCGCCGCAGCCAGCTTCTCCTCAAGCATGTTGACTGTTGTCACGCGCTTTGCCGGCAGTGCGCAGGTGAGCGTGCAGGTGGTGGCGGTGCGCATGGCTTCATAGAGGCGCACAATCACGTCACCGGAGCCATCCTCGGCCGGTTTGACCGTCTCGATGATGACGTTCGGCGCGTCCACCGCGAAGAGACTGGCCGTTCCGCCGTCCCCCGGCTGCACCGTGGCCGGTACGTTGAAGTCGTAGCCGCTCTGCACGATGCCGGCGTCGCGGAAGGCGGCGTTGTTCCAGCACTGGAACGTATAGGCGAACTCCTGGATACCCAGGTCCGCCGTCATGTCCGGCGCCAACGGGGCGCGCAGCAGGGTGAGGTTGATGCTGTTTTCCTCCACATCCACGCCGTACTTGCTGTCGTTCAGCAAGGCCGCGCCACGTCCCTCCTCAGCCAGCGCGGTCCATTTGTGGTTGCAGACCTCGAAACGCGCGGCATCGTACTCCATGGAGTCGTGCGTGGGACGCCGCACGTGCCCGAACTGGATCTCGTGCAGCGCATCCTCGCTGTGCACGGTGACCGGGAAGTTGACCTTCAGGAGCTTGTGCTTTTCCTGCCAGTTGACGCGGGTGCGAAACTCCACGCGCGGCGAACCGGCACGCACGGAAATATCCTGCGTCAGTTCGGACTTGTTGATCTTCCGGGTGACCCGCAGCGTCGCCACCAGCGGGCCGTTGGCCACGATCTCGATCCTGGCCTTCGCGTCGAGCGCCACGGGCTGGAACTTGTAGGTACTATCGATATCCCAGGCATCGAACCAACTCGGCACGTCCTTGTAGAGCTTGAACGCGTTGCAGGTACCGGCCGCCATCTCGCGATCGCAGGTCAGATCCCGGATGCTGGTGATCTCACCCGAGGCGTTGAGCGTCAACTTGACGATTTCATTCTCCAACGACCTTTTGGTCGCGCGCACCGCGCTCGTAGCCGGGGCTGCCGCCGCCTTGCGCAACGTCAACCAGCCGCAGGCGGGCAGCTTGGGCGTGAGCGCCAATGTGCGTCCATCGACAACCTGCACCGGCAGGGGTTGGCCCGCCGCGTCCTGCGCGCCGTCGAAACCGGCGGGCAATTCGATCAGGGATTCCCGTTCCCAGGAAAGGGAGTTGAACACGGTCACCGCATCGGCCTTTTTCCTGACTAGGGACTGCCGCGCCTTGTCCGCGATCGCACGCGCATCACGAATGACGTTGGCATGCATGGCTTCCGCCTCCTCGTACACGCGATGGATGGAGGAGCCGGGAATGATGTCGTGGAACTGGCAGAGCAGCACATCCTTCCAAAGCTTGTCGGCGCGGGGCAGGGGATAGACGACATCGGCCAGCCATGTGGCCGCGGCACCCCAGAGTTCCGCTTCGCGCAGCCCAAATTCCGACAGGCGATTGCCTTTCTTCGTCTTGGCCTGCGAGGTGTAGGTGCCGCGATGCCCCTGGAAGTAGAGCTCGCCCGCCCAAACCGGCAACTTGCGACGGTCGGGCGAGCGCATCATGGCATCGAAGAAGGCCGCGGGCGTGTCTTGCCGGCACTTTGGCAACCCCTGGCAGTCTTCCTGCCGGCGCAGGTATTCGAGGTGTTCACGGGTCGGACCGCCGCCGCCGTCGCCCCATCCGAACGGCATCAGCCGGGCCTTGTGCCAGCCGTCCTTTTGCACCCGCTCGTGCCAGCGCGCCAGCGTATGCTCCGGTTTGGTCTGGGCGTTGTAGTCGTTGTGGATATAGGTCAGCACGCGCGAACCGTCCAGCCCCTCCCACCATAACCAGTTATACGGGAACTGGTAACAGCCGCTGTAAGCCCAGAAGATCTTCTGGGTGGAGAAGTAGTCAATACCGCACCCGGCCATGATCTGCGGAAGCGCGGCGGAATAGCCAAACACATCCGGCAGCCACATCAGGCGGCTGTCCACGCCGAACTCCTCGCTGAAGAAGCGCTTGCCGTGGATGAACTGACGGATCAGCGACTCGCCACCGGTCACGTTGGTATCCGGTTCCACCCACATGCCGCCATCCGCGATCCACTGCCCTGACCGCACCGCCTCCTTGATGCGCTCGTAGAGTGCCGGGTAACGCGTCTTGGTCATCTGGTAGAGGTGCGTCTGACTCTGCAGGAAGCGGTACTCCGGATACTCCGCCATCAAAGCCAGTTGCGATGAGAAGGTGCGGCAGCACTTGCGCTCCGTCTCCTGCAACGGCCAGAGCCATGCCACGTCAATGTGGGAATGGCCAAAGGCGTGCATGGCCGGCGCGGAAGATCCGTTGCGCGCCGCCAGGAATGGTTTCAGTATCTTGCGCCCGGCGCGAACGGTCTCCAGCATTTCGGCGCGCGGCAACTCCAGATCCACCACGAGCGACATCTCATTGAGCGCCTCGATCACTTCCGCGACCCGCAGGGATTCCTTCTCCTGCGTGTGCTCGACATACTGTGCCAGCGTCTCGGTATCCATCCGGAGCTGGAACAGTTCCTCCTCCCAGATCCCGAAGCTGCTGGCGCCCACCCGGCGTTGGGCGCGCGGCGGTTCCGGCACCATCTCGTGGCCGTGCGGGCTCGGGCCGCCGCCGCATTCCATGGGTCCATGCCCTGCGTAGGTTTCCACCAGCACGTGGAATTTCTCACCACCCCTGGCGTTGCGCGCCAAGGTGATTTCGCGCTCCCAGTGCCCTCTCGCGCCAAGGGCGGCGCCATTGACAAAAATCGCGGACTCGCCCCCCGTGTCGATACGCAGCGCGATGCGTTCTCCCTTGGCACTTTTAGGAACGACCACCTCGCCCCGGAACCAGGCGTATTCCCACTTGGCGCCCCACTCCGTTCCCGCCGGCATCGGCCGGAACTTCTGCTTGTCCGCCTGCTCCATGGTAAGGTGCTCCAAGGTGCAGAACCCCTGCATCTCAATGGCGCCCAGTTCGCGATAGACAAGTTTCGGCATGGCCTCACGCCACTTGCTGACCCGCCGTTGCCAATCCGGATTCTTCATGCTTCGATTTTCCTTTATAAGGTGCCACATGGGCATCGCCCTGAGCTCAAAAAGCGCCGTACTTTCCAACAGATCGGTTGCATGCGCAAGTCCCAACCCAATGGCGCCGCGCGGCCCGATCGGCGTCGCCGGATACCTGCGTCTTGACTACAACTCCGGGGCGGGCACGGGCTCATCCCATTCGCAGACGAGACGGAACCCGGTGTCGAAACTATCGGTGGGCGGCGCGTGCTCGCCGTGCGGCGCCAGATCCGCCTGGCGATACGCTGCCCGGCAGCCGGACGGAAGCCGGTACCACGAGCCGCCGCGCAGCACGACGACGGCACCCTTCTTGTCGGCGGCAGTGCCTGAAAACAGCCTGACCACACCGCCATCCCCTTCGAACGGACTGTTGAATGGATCGGTGACGGCGGCCGTGCCGAGGTCGTTGGTATAGTTGTCGCCCACCCACTCGGAAACGTTTCCGAGCATATCGTACAGACCCCAGGCGTTGGGTTTCTTCTGCCCCACGGGATGCGTCCCGGACAGGGCGCTCTCGAACTGCCGGTCGCGCCAGTTACGCGTGTCGAAGCCCCACCCGCCCTTGACGCCGCTGTTGCCGCCGTACCAGGCGATCTCGTCCAGCTCGGGCCCGTTGAGCGTTCCCTTGATGGTCAGGTCTCCGTTGTAAAGCGCGGTTCTGGTCCCCGCGCGGCAGGCATACTCCCATTCCGCTTCGGTCGGCAGCCGGTAGCGCACACCGGTCCCCTTGGCCAGCGCGTTGAGCCCAACGATGAAATACTGACAATCCCGCCAGGAGATATTGTCCACCGGCGCACGGTCGCCGGCATACTTGAACTGCGACGGGTTGTCCCCCCTGACCCGCATCCACTGGCCCTGTGTCACCTCGTACTTGCCCATCCAGAACCCCTTGGTGATGGTCACATGGTGCAGGGTCTCGTTCGCCGACCGGCCGACCTCAGACTCGGGGCTGCCCATGACGAACTCGCCGGCCGGGATCCAGACAAACTCCATGCCATTGAGCGGCGAGGTCCACGGTTTGCCTGGTTCCGGTTTCGCCGGCCCATCGGCGATCTGAGGTATGGAATTGCCTTCCAGCGCCTCGATCACGCATTCGCCCCAGTAGTAGGCGTCCTTCCCGAACTTGCCGCGCGGAACCGACAGAGTCAGGTCTATCGTCGGCCAGAAAGCGGCGACGCTGCCGTCCTTCGTACGCGCAAGGGCGTGCCGGTCCGGATAGAGCTTGCCGTCCACTTCCGCCACCACCGTGACAGCGCCGCCATAACTGCTAAGTGGGATGCGGAACGTGCCGTCCTCAGCCGTGCGGAGGGTGGCTGTCGGCTTCACCTTGCACGACTCCATTTTCTCCACCACCTGGACTCTGTCGCTTTGGAAGGCAAAGACATATACCGGGGCGGCCGCGACCGGGGTGCGCTTGCCGTCCTTTGAAACTTTCCATACAGAACCGAGCACGCCGGTCGGTGGCGCCCCAGAGCCCATGAGCAGCCGCATGCCACGGGCCGGAATGTGAATCGGACCATACATCGCAAACCCGGGCCCCATCTTGGTCGTTTGAACATAACCACCGGTGACGAGATCCTGCAAACTGCCGATGACTGCCCCCGCGCGGACACTTTTGTCCTTCTGCGTCTTGAGCCGGACCGCCAGCTTAATCTCTTTCGGGTCCAGCATCGGCTCGGTCCCGATGGATTTGCTGCGGCTCCAGTCGCTGGCTTCGAGGATGTGCGAATAGTCCAATTCGGCCAGGATGTTGGCGGAAGTGATCTTGTTGTAGTCGCCGAACAGGTACGCGGGGTTCTCGACGTAGAGGTACTCGCGCACCGGTTGGTCGCCTTCGTTGACGATAACCATCAGCGCTTTGCGGGACGGCGCATTCCTGGGCCCCACTTCCGGCCGTATGTACACGGAAACGCGCACGCGCCCGGCGGGGTTCTCCGTCGTGACCGCGAAGCCGGCCTTGGCTTCGGCCTCGTGGAGTTCGCCGTAGCGCACCAGGCCGATGCCGAAATCCTCGGCGCGCCAGTACGGGAGAAACTCGGTCAGGCCATCGTCCTTGAAGTAGCCGAAGTTCTCCAGCGTGTTCGCCACGTCCGCGGCGTTGGCGCGGCTGGCCAGTCCGGCGACGTCCAGGCCGATATCGTGCAGCAAGGCGCGGCCCAGGATCATGTTGTCCACCGCGGGCGAGGCGCCCGGCGTGGCCAGTGCCGCGCCGTTCGATCGCAGTTGCACCGCCAGGGCGGTGTGAGGCGCGGCGAGATAGCGGAACAGCGCCAGCGGGAAACGGTCCGCAAGCGTGGCCGCCGCCGTGAGGGCGTCGCCGCCGATCGCGCCTTCCAGAATGGCGCGCGACGCGGCGGCTTCGTAAACCGACGCGGCTTCCGCGCGGACCAGGATATTGCTTGCGGTCATGGCGGTGCGCGCTGCGACGTCAAGAGCAGGCGTCGCGGTTTTTTCCGTCCAGGGCTGCCACTGCTGCTGCCGCCGGTCCGCCGCCGGCAGGCGGGAGGGATGCACCAGCAGCGTGAAGCCGGCCGTTTGTTCGCCGCCGCGGGGTACCTGGTTGGCAATGGCAATCTTCCAGACGACGACCGATTCGTTCTTCTTGCGTTCGACCGTCATCGAGGGTTCCTTGCCGCCGATGGCGAAGCCGGCTTCGCCGTTCGCCAGCCACGTAAAGCCGCGATCGCCGTTGCCGAGGAAGAAATGGCGGATCAGCCCCTTCTGCCCGCCGCCGTCGCCCGCCGGAGTGGCGCCGTCGCTCCAGACAACGCCGAAACCGGAGTCAAGGGTTCCGAGGCGGGGGGACAGGGGCTGCGTGCCGATAAGTGCTTCAGCCGGATTGCCCGCAATCGCCATGTCCACCGGGCCGCTGAGTTCCATCACCAGCTCAAGCCGTTCGAAATCGGTTGTTCCCTTGGTGTCGTAGGTCAGGTGCCCCGTAATCGATCCGTCATTCGCGTACAACAGGCTCAGCCGGCCCTTCAACGATCCGGCCTGCCAGGTCGCCACGGCCTCCACGCCCTTGTCCGTCTTGATCAACACGGCCGGCGCGTCAGCCTTGGCGGAAAGCACCGCCTGGTCCACCGTCGCCTCAATCCGCATGGGCGACGCCAACTGCGACCCGCGGGATACAATTCGCAGCAGGGCTTCCGGCCACGTCTTCTCGGCGCGAAAGGCCAGCGGAATGTCATGCGTGAACGCCCGGATCTCCAACTGCGCAGGCAACCCGATGTCGTCCACCGTAAACGCATGCCGCGGCGTGGTGATCGTACGATCCGACACCGCCACATCCGCGCGCGCCGGAAGAACGACCAGGAACAAGGGCGCGGCCAGCGCTATCGCGGCGGAATAAACAGCATCCATCTTCTCTTTTGCGCTCATGATCCATCCTCCCACTGACACCCGAAGCCTGAAACCAGGAACCTGAAACCGCCTACCGCCCGCCCTCCGCATACAGGATCCGGTAATCGTGGAACGGCACGAACACCGGACCGTACCGCTCGCCCTTGTCGCCGGCTCGCGGGATCAACTCGTCAGATTCGAAGTCCCTCAGTGCCGGAACGGCCGCGGCCCTGGCATCCAAGGTCCAGGCCGCCCTGAGGATTTCCGGCACCTTCTTGATCGCGGCGATATCGCCGACGCGCAGGGTGTTCGATCCGCCCAGAATCCGCTTCGCATCGCGAAGTTCCATCGGCATCTCGATGTCGACGTCCGACTCGTTCAGTATGACGAAAATCGCCTTGTACCCCTTGCCGCCGTCCAGCGGACGGCGGTACACGGTCACACGCACCTTGCTCTCGTCGCCGGGCATGTCGCCCATGCGCACCAGCGCGTCGTTGCGCCAGAACGGCAGCTTCTCGACGTCGTCGTCCCGGAAGAAGCCGAACTTCTCCAGACGGCTGATGAGCCGCACGGCCTCCTCGACGTTCTGGAAACGGCCCTGCGGACCGCCCCGGAAACTGATGTCTGAGCCGTCGCGCGCAACGCCGAAATCGTGCAGCAACGCCAGTCCCAGCTTCTGCCGGTCGAACCGCCGATCATCGCCCGGGCCCACCGGGCATTTGTCGGGGATCAGCGTCGCGATGACCCCTGCATAGTTCATCGCCATCGAGCGGTACAGCGAGTTGGGATAGCGCGAAATAAGATCCACGTCATACGAACCGACTTCGGCGCCGACCCCGCGCATCATCACCGTGTTCCACAGGTACGATTCCAGCAGCCGGCCCGCGTTGTTGGACTTGACCTGTTGGCGCGGGGCAACGTTGTTCACGGCGTGCACGCGGGCCAGCCGCTTGTACAAGTCCCGCATCTTGAAGGTCAGGAAACCACGGTGCCAGGGCAACTCGCCCTCGCGCACTTCCTTGAGTGGCCGGAAGTAGGCGTCCTCCATGGCCGTGTTCTGCGATGAGGAGATCGGCGAATAGTCGTTCATCCACCAGCCCACCCGCCGTCCAAAGCCGATCATCCGTCCCAGGTAGAACGCGGCCTTGTCCTCGAACAACCGGTTCATGTCCGGCAGGTTCATGGCCGCGGCGCCGCCGCCGAATCCATAGCGGTGATAGGGTGGGGCGTCGTTGCGCCACACGGGGCGCTGGTCGTCCGGCGCCTGCTGTGACGCGCCGGCCGCGGTACGCCACCACGACCGCAGTCGCTGGTCGTCAACCAGGTAGGTGAAGAGCTCCGCCGACGCGTCCCAGTTGGCCGAAGCGTGGATCTCCATCTGCGCCCACATCTTTCCCACGGTATAGTGCCAGGCGTGTTGGCGGAAGTTCTCCGGCTTGGGCTTGGCCGGGTGGGTGAGAATGGCGAAATCGATCGCGCGCCGGCCTTTGACCTCAACCGGATGGTTCACGAACGCCACCCGCCAAGTCACGTTCCCGGCCTTGTCCCGCTCCAGTTGCATGGTCGAACCGTCCCGATCCAGGATCCAGCCGCGATCGCTGTTGCAGTAGTACGACCAGCCCCGGTCGGCGCTGCCGAACCAGAACGACGGCACGAACCGCGAGTAGAACAGCTCCATCTTGGTTATCGTGCTGTCCCAGAGCACCCCGGGCTTGTTCGACAAGCTGCACTCGCCGCGGTCCGCGTCGGTGTCGTTCATGCTCGATCCGGTATCGGAGAACGCCAGATCCACGGTTCCGGCAACGTCGGTCACCAGTTCCAGGCGGTCGACCTTTACCGGCGCGTCGCCGCCGTAGCGCAGCGAGGCGCGCATCGAGCCGTCGCAATCGTAGCGGACCTTGAGTTCCGCCGGAACCGGGCCGATCCGCAGGACGGACGCATACTCGATCTCGCTCTTGCCGGTCCGCACCGCCTGGGCGGGGGTCGTCACCGTGGCCGACAGGCGCTTGCCGTTCACGGCGGCTTCGAGGCGCATCGGGGCGCGGAATTGCGCGCCACGGCCGATGGTCTGCAGGACGTCGGCCGACACCTTCCCGCCGGCGCGCAGCTCCAGGGGCAGCTCGCGCGCGTCGGGCAAAATGTCGATCTGCGCCGGGAGTCCGGACGCATCTAGCGTGAAGCGATGCTTCAGCGTCTCGAACCCGCTGCCCGTCACGCGGATCGGAGTGAACGGTTCCCATACCTCGTCCACGAGTCCCGCCTTGTTGTTCATCCATGAGGAGACCTGGAAGCTGTCGGTCCGGGAGAAGGCCGACGGCTTCTTCATCGCCGTGAAATCCTCCCGCGCACGGTCTTCGCTCTTAACCGACCGCTGCGCCCAGGGGAAGACGTTGAACGTGTCACTGCGGGTGGCGCTGGTGTGCGGGTTCACACCGGAATTGAGTTTGATGAAGGGCTCTCGCTCGGTCTGCTCGCCGACGATCTTCATGTTCTCGTCAAACATCAGCGCGGTGACGCTGTATATCTCGCCGGGCACAAGGTTGCTGGCCACCACATCAAACACGGCGAAATTGCCGATCACCGGCGCCAGGAACTCGTGGACATCTTCCTCCTCGCCCTCGAAGATGTTCTTGATGACCAACTGCGCCTCGATCGCGGTTTTTACCTCCTCCTTGACGCCCACGATACCGCGGTCGAGCACGGCCGACAGCCGCTTGGTGTAGGGCGAGACCTCCACCCGGAAATCGAAGTACGGGATGCGCTCCGGACGCATTGTCTTGACCACGTCCAGTCGCCGCTCACGGAAGGGCTGCGCCGGGCTGCCGGCCATGCCGCCGTCCATGAGGTGAAACTTGGCCAGACGGGTCTGGAAAAGCACCTTCGCCGGCACACCCGCGCTGCGCACGTCGAACCAGAGGACGTTGCCGTCGAGCGTCATCTTGGGGGTCGCGGAGCGGAGCCGCAGATTTCGGACCTCGCCCGGCCGCAACTCGACCAGCCCGTTGGGGATCTCCGGCGACGTGTAGCTCGAGTAGATCGGCCCGTCCGCACTCTCGACGTGGAAGCCGAGTCGGACCGTTTCTGACCGGGTGTTGTGGTTCTTGAGCGTCATCCGGAGGTCAATCTGGTTGTCCATGATCCGGCCGAGATCGTTGAGCTGGAACACCGGCGACTTCGAATCGAAGATCAGCTTGGTCTGCGTGGTCAACCAGTCCGTGTCGTCGAAGTTGTTGAAAAACGCGCCGCTGCCCCCGATGCCGCGCGCAAACCAGATCCGGTAGGCGGTCCCGTCCGTGGGCGGAATCGCCACGAGCGGCCGGCCGTTCCCGTCATTGCCGCTGTAAGGACCGTAGCGCAGCGCCGTCAGCGGAATCCGGTACTCGATCACCCAGGTCTTGCCGTCCGCCACGGTGCGGATCTCCGCGCCGGAGGTGTACTTGTAATCCGAGCCGCCGGCGGTGCTGTAGCACCAGTCGTTGATCGTCCCGATGGGGTTGACGTCCCAGCGCAGCAGCCCCAGATCGTTGCCCAGTTTGAGATCCTCAACGGGGCGGATTTCAAGCTCGGTGTGGTCGTCCCAGAGCATGCCGTAGAGCGGATGCGTCAGCGTATCCGGAAAACGGCCGCGGGCCTTGAGCCAGGAGTCCTCCGGGTAGATCGGCGACACCTTGCAGAAATACAGGTTCTCGCGGTCGTAGCCCACGTACAGCTTGACCTGCGTCTGGTGCGGGGCAAGGAACTTGAACATACCGAAGTGAATGTCGTACCGGAATGCCGACAGCGCTGCCGCATCATCCCACTCCCCGGGCGCCATGATGCCGTCAATGGTCGGCGGTCTGAGTATGAACGGCACACGCAGGATCGGTGTATCCACCTGGCTCGCCTCGCCAAAGGAGGTCGGCACCGGCTGCGCCTCCTGGGCGGGCAGGCGGGCGGAGACCATGAACAACAAGCTCATCGCGAGCACAGCAACCGTCTTCTGATTCATTGCCTCTCTCCTGATTGGCGATTGAATAACGTCCGGGAAGCCCGATTCCTCATGGACCAATCAACCTCTTTCCACTTTCCGTTCTCAATTCCCGCGATCCCGGATCGCCGGCAACCCCTGCAGCACCGGACTCGATTCCGCTTCGTTCCTCACCGTGTTCCACTTGGCTTCTTCCGGCGCGGTGCGCGCGCCGCGGAACCCGTACACTTGATTGGGTTTCGGGTCCCCCGTGGCCGCGTCGATACGGCACGACGTGCACCACCACGGCCCCTTTATCACATCCGCAAGCCCGCACGCGCACTCCTGACTGCCGTGCACGCCGATGCCTACCGCGTCCTTTTTCGGCCAGTCCTCCGGCCATACGCCGTCGCCCCTGGCGTGCGTGCCCGTGAAGGCGCGGCCCGCCGCGTTGGCCACCGTCACCTGCGGCTCGCGGGGGTGCGCGTTGTACCGCCCGCCGCCGTAACTGCCGCCCCAGAATGAATGGGCCGCCTCGGACGGCACCGGGTATCGCGGTCCGCGCAACGCCTTCTCATGCTCCAACTCGGTCATCGGTCGCAGGCCCGTCCAGGCCGCGAATGTCGCGCCAGACTCCCAGGATAGCCACCAGGTGCAGGTGCTCTTGAGCCGACCGTGCGTGAATGTGTAGGTGTTGTCGGTCCCGTCGTTGGTCTTGTAAATCCTCCCGAACCAATTACCAGGCCCTTGCATGCCGTCGCCGTTCATGAAACTCTCGGCCATCTCCGGCGGCAGCCAGCACAGGAAATACGCGAACGCCGCCTGCGGAATCGGCCGATCCATCATATAGAAAGCCTTGTAGCCGTTGGGAAACGCAGCCGGAATCTCGCCGCCGTCCTCCGGTTCGGCCCCTCGCGCCCAGAGCTTGCCCGGCTGTTTGCCAGTCGGGATCGCGGTGGCGTTGGTGACGAGATAGGGCGGGCAATCCACGGTCGCCGCGGTCTCCTCGCGAATGACCATCGTGGAGTTGCCGCTGACCAGGCGTTCT
>Ga0194125_10004236_pt1 | contig 22503 bp, 24 predicted proteins | sample TA2KigC250mmetaG_FD_148626 | JGI IMG/M metagenome (GOLD analysis project Ga0194125, IMG submission 148626) | Freshwater microbial communities from Lake Tanganyika, Tanzania - TA2015034 Kigoma Deep Cast 250m | ecosystem: Environmental > Aquatic > Freshwater > Lake | place: Tanzania: Lake... | reverse complement strand
CAATGGGGGGGGCGGCCAACCGGCAAATGCCCGGTACACAGCCTGATCGAGGAACGCGTGGACACTTCGGTGTTCGACGAGAAGTGCCGCAACGCGGAAGCAGACGTGTGAGCCGCCCTGCGTGCGGCTGCTACAGGACAGAGCGGACGTGTAAGCCGCGCTGTGTTGCGTGCAACTACGCCGGGGGCGTTCAGGCGTTGAACGGCGGCAGTTCGGCGATGCGGATGCAGGCGGCGGTGTGGTTTTGCGCTGAGCCGCATGGAGTGAGTTCGGGTTCCGCCGCGCGGCAGGCGTCCGATGCGAACGGGCAGCGCGGGTGGAACCGGCAGCCTTCCGGGATTGCGGCAGGCGACGGCACCTGGCCGGCCAGCGCGCGGCGGCCGCGGCGGGGTGCGCCCGCGACGGGCACGGCGGCCAGCAGCGCGCGTGTGTATGGATGTGCAGGGGCGGTCAGGACGGCCGACGCGGGGCCGAGTTCGATAATCCGCCCGAGGTACATCACGGCCACGCGTTGAGACAGGTGTCGCACCACCCCGAGGTCATGCGAAATGAACAGGTAGGAAAGCCCGTACTTCCGGCGCAGGTCAGAGAGCAGGTTGAGTATCTGGGCCTGGACTGACACATCAAGCGCGCTGACGGGTTCATCGCAGACCAGGAGGCGCGGACGGAGCGACAGGGCGCGGGCTATGCCGATCCTCTGGCGCTGCCCGCCGGAGAACTCGTGCGGATAGCGGAGCAGGGCTTCATCCGGCAGGCCGACGTCGCGCAGCAACCCAAGCGCTGCATCCCGGCGTTCGCGGTGCGGGATGCGGCGGTGTTCGACCAGTCCTTCGGTCAGCGTATCCAGCACCGTCAGGCGGGGATTCAGCGACGAGAACGGGTCCTGGAACACCATCTGGATATCAGGCCTGGCGCGGCGCAGTTCGTCGTGCGGCATGGAAAGAAGATCGCGTCCGCCGAACAGCACATGTCCGTCCGTTGCCGGGTCCAATCGCAGTATCGCGCGGGCAAATGTGGACTTTCCGCAGCCGGATTCGCCGACGAGCCCCACGGTTTCGCCGGCGGCTATCCGCAGCGACACGCCGTCCACCGCGCGTATGCAACCGCGCACCCGCGCGAAGACGCCGCGTCTCACGGGGAAATGGACCCGCAGGTTGCGCACTTCGAGGAGCGGTTGTTGTTCCTGCATGCCGTTATTCACAGGCGTGGTCCTCCGTTGCCCGCGCGCTTCGCGGCGAGGAAGCAGCGGGCCGGGCGCGGGCATGCCGTCTGACCGAGGGCGGGGTGCTCGCTCGCGCAGCGTTCGAACGCGAACGGGCAGCGGTCATGGAACCTGCAACCGCGCGGGTAGTTCAGCGGGGAAGGAACCTGGCCGCGTATCGCGCGGAGCCGTTCGCCCGGCGGGGTGCGGGCGGGAATAGACGCCAGCAGCGCCTCCGTGTACGGGTGCAGCGGGTGCGCGAACACGTCATCAACCGGGCCTTCCTCGACGATTTCCGAAGCGTACATCACGGCCACCCGCGTGCAGGTTTCCCATACGACTGACATGTCGTGCGTTATCAGAAGAAGCGCCGAACCGGGCTTCCGTTCCCTCAGCATGAGGTCGAACACCTGCGCCTGGACAGTTACGTCGAGCGCGGTTGTCGGCTCGTCCGCGATTACGAGATCGGGATCGTGAAGCAGCGCCATGGCGATCATCACGCGCTGGCGCATGCCGCCGGACAGTTCATGCGGGTGGGAATGGGCGCGTTCCGACGGGTCCGGGATGCCGACGCGGCGCAGGGCTTCCACGGCGCGGTCCCAGGCCTCGCGGCGGCTGAGCGGAGCATGCAGCCTCAGGGCCTCGGAAAGCTGCGAGCCGATCCTGTGCAGCGGGGAGAGCGCCGTCATCGGTTCCTGGAAGATCATGCTGATTCCGTTTCCGCGCACTGAACGTATCTCTTCCGGCGGCATGGCGAGGATGTCGCGGCCGCGGTAGAGGACGCGGCCGGAATCCATGCGCGCCTGTGGAAAGGGGAGGAGCCGCAGAACACTCAGCGCCGTTACCGACTTCCCGCAGCCGGATTCGCCGACCAGTCCGACGACTTCATCCGGTCCGATCGTGAGCGAAAGACCGTCAACCGCGCGCAGTACGCCTTCTTCGACCGCAAACGAGACCGACAGGTCTTCGATTTCGAGTATGCGGTTGTTGTCGCCTGTTGCGCTCACTTCTTCCTCGCGTTGCTTGCCGCGGCATCGAGCCGCGAGAACGGTTTGGGGTCGAACGCGTCGCGCACGCCCTCGCCGATGAACACCCCGAGCATCATCACAACAAAGAGCGCGGCCGACGGGTAGAGGATCAGCCACCATGCCCACCGGAACTGCTGGGCCTGTCCGAGCAGCTCGCCCCAGCTTGCGGCCGGCGGCGGCATGCCGAAGCCGAGGTAGTCCAGCGCGGCGAGCGAGCCTATGGCGCCGACCAGATAGAACGGGAAAAGGGTTGTCATCGGGGTGAGCGCGTTGGGCATGATGTGGCGGAATATGACGCCGCGGTGGCGGATCCCGAGGCAGCGCGCGGCGTCAACGAACTGCTGTTTGCGGAGTCGCAGGAACTCCGCGCGCATGTAGTAGGAAATGCCCACCCAGTTGAACGCCGTATAGCAGGCAAGGAGCAGACCGAAACTGCGGCCGAAGACCGACCCCAGCAGGAGCATCACGTACAGAAACGGGATTGCGCTCCAGACCTCTATCAGCCGCTGGCCCGTGATGTCCGCGGCACCGCCGAAGTAGCCCTGCACCGCGCCGACTGCCGCGCCGAGCGCCATCGAGAACCCGACGAGCAGGAGTCCGAACGTGAGAGACGTGCGGAGTCCGTAGAGAATCCTTGCGAGCACGTCCCTGCCCGCGCTGTCCAGCCCCATCCAGTGGCCGCTGACCGGCGGATGCGGGAACGACACCTCGCTACGGCTTGCTTCGGCGCGGAAGGAGCGCTTGTCAAAGTCGAAGTCCCGTGCGGCCACCGGTTGCGAGAAGGCTGCCCGGGCCATGAGTGAGAGGTTCGAGCGTGTCCCGTCGGGCAGGTCCGACCAGAGCCGCGGGACGGACTTCGGGCCCTGCGAGTCGAAGATGATCCGTACAGGGTCGATCCGTTGAGGTTGCGGTTCCCGGAGCGTTACGCGGACGGTGCGCGGCGGTTCCCCGCGCGGGGTGAATGCGGGCAGGGAAACAACGGCGATTCCCGCCGGCGAATCCGGGAAGCGGGCGGCCTGTTCGAACGGCGGGGCCGGTGCGTTGGCGAGCCGGCGCATCGCCGCTTCGCGGAGAGGCGGGGTCATGAACGCGGCCGAAGAGACGTCGGTTCCGGCAAGTGCGGCGTCATCCCCGCCGAAGAATACGCCGGCCGAGATGGATCTCGAGACGATGAAGTCCCCGTCAACGTAGAGCGCGCCGGCGCGCTGGACCGGCCGGAGCGAAAGAACAACCGTCTCCTCGCCGCGGAGTGTCGAGGCGTCAAGGCTTGTGTCCGGCCCGAACGGCACGGGAGGGAACACAGCCCGGTTGGACTTGTCGGCGATGAACTCCGGGCTTTCCGCCAGGCGGCGGTAATCGGTGCGCGTGCTGCGTCCGCCGGGAACGAACGTGCTTTCGGGATAGAACCGGAACGCCGGGAAATAGGAACGGCCGGCATATCGCACGTAGAGGGGGCGATCGTTGCAGACCAGTTCCGACACGAGGCTGACTGCGTAGAGCGCGCCAAGCAGCCAGAGCGAGAAATGGGCGCGCCTGCATGCCCGGAAGCGGCGGAGCCGTTTCCTCGTCACCGGGTCGAACATGTTGCTGATGGTTCCGCGGTTCATCGCGCCTCAACGCTTGAAATCTATCTTCGGGTCGATCAGCACGTAGCACAGGTCCGAGAGAACATTTCCGGCCAGCGCGAGCAGCGAAGTCACGGACAGGATGCCCATGAACACCGCGTAGTCGCGGCTGAGGATCGCCTCAAGGCTCAGCCTGCCCATGCCGGGTATTTCGAACACCTGTTCGATGATTACCGAACCCGCGAACATGACGGTGAGAATTGCGCCGAACCCGGTGGCGATGGGGATGAGGCTGTTTCTGAACGCGTGCAGCCAGACGGCGCGGGCAGGGGATCCGCCCTTGGCCAGGACGGTGCGCACGTAGTCGCGGCCGATCTGCTCGATGAGAGAGTTTTTCATGAGGAGGGTCAGAACCGCGAAGTTGCCGGCGACGTAGCAGAGGACCGGCAGAAGCATGTGCGTGAAGATGTCGCGCGCCTTTCCGCCAAAGCTCAGCGCCGCGAACGCATCCGAGTGGAACCCGGAAACGGGGAAGACATCCCACAGCGAGTCAACCGTGCCGCAGAACAGCATCTTCAGCAGCATTCCGAGCGCGAAGGGCGGCATCGCGTAGCCCGCGAAGACCGCCGCGCTCGACGCCAGGTCGAACCTGCCGCCGTGCCGCAGCGCCTTGGCTATTCCGAGCGGGATGCAGACGAGGTAGCTCAGGAGGAACCCGGTGATGCCGAAGACGAGGGACACGGGAAATCTTCCGCGGATGAGTTCCCATGCCGTGCGGTCGGGGAAGCGGTATGACTCCATTCTCATTCCGAGCCGGTCGGTCACCAGCCACTTGAAGTAGCGGACGTGCACGGGCCGGTCGAAACCGAAATGCGCCTCGAGCTGCTTCCTGTATTCCGGCGAGATTGTATTGGCGGCACCGGAGGATCGCGAGGCGTCGCCGGCAGTGACGCCGCGCATCTGGATGAGCGCCTGTTCCACCGGGCCGCCGGGCACGAACTGGATGAGGGCAAAGCACAGCAGTGTGATGCCGAGAAAGGTCGGAACAATCAACAGAATGCGGCGTACGAAATAGGACGTCCGATCCATGGCGGCGGATGTTACCAGAAAAGGGCGGGAAAGCAGAAGAAAGTGATGGCGGCTGGCGACCTTTGCCTGAGCAGCGGCCGGGAGGAAACAAGAAGCTGTGTTCATGACAGGCGGGGGAGTAGAATAAACGCCGCAGGGTTTGTGCCGAACGGCGCCGAACCGATGAACAAGAACAGGGGCATATGCGAGGTGGTTGCCGGGTCCCGGCAGATGGACGGGGCCGGGGTGAAGCTGCTCCGTGTGCTGGGGCCCGCGCAGACATCGGCTTTTGATCCCTTCCTGCTGCTGGACGCTTTTGACTCAAGGAACCCCGACGACTACGTGAGGGGTTTTCCGTGGCATCCGCACCGCGGCATAGAGACGGTCACCTACCTCATCGCCGGCGACGTTGAGCACGGCGACAGTCTCGGGAACAGCGGGCACATCCGCGACGGCGGATGCCAGTGGATGACAGCCGGCAGCGGGATACTGCACCAGGAAATGCCGCGGGCTTCCCCGCGGATGCTCGGGCTTCAGCTCTGGGTGAACCTGCCGCGCGCCGACAAGTGGGCCCGGCCGCAGTACAGGGACATCACGGCGGATCGGGTGCCGGTCGTCGAGAAACCGGGCAGCGCCGTGCGGGTGGTGTCCGGCGAATATGGCGGTGCGCGCGGCGCCACGCAGGGCGACTACGTGAAGACACTGCTGCTTGACGTTGCCCTGCAGCCGGGCGCGCGCTGGAGCGCGGCGGTTGACCCCGCGGCGACGCTGTTTCTCTACACGATTCAGGGAGAGGGCGTGTGCTGTTGCGACGGCGGGGGAACGATCAAGGCCAGGCGCGCCGTTCTCTTTGGCGAGGGTGACGGAATTGCAGTCGAGGCCGGGGGCACCGGCATGCGCTTCATGCTCTTTGCCGGGCGGCCGCTCAGGGAGCCGATAGCGTGGGGCGGTCCGATTGTGATGAACACCGACGAGGAACTGGACAGGGCGTTCGAAGAGATCCGCAACGGGACATTTGTACGCGAGTCCGGCGCGGAAGTTTGAGCCTTGCGGCCGGCCTTCCCCTGGCGGACACTGCCGGCCAACGCCGAAGCCGCCGTGCAGGCCGCCGCCTGGATTTGCCGCCTGCCTCGCTGTCGGTTCTGGCGGTCTCGATTGCGCGGGAATGAATTGTCCGGGCCGCGCCGGTTCATCAGGGCGCGTGCGGGAATACCGTTGCGGCCGTTCCGGAGTGAAACTACCTTCTGGCGCTGATGGATACTGACACGGCAACTTCGGTTCGGCCAGGCGGGTCCAGCGCCGGCGTGGCGCTGTGGCCGGCCGGGCGCAAGCTTGCCGCTTTTGCGCTGATCCTGGCGCTGGGCATGGCATGCCGGTTCTATGCCGCGTGGTGTTTCGGGCCGAGCTGGAGTTCCGACCACGGCATAGCCTGCCTGATGGCGCGGCACGTGGCGCTTGGCCGTGAACTGCCGGTCTTCTACTACGGCCAGCCCTACATGGGATCGCTGGAGATGATAGCCGGCGGCGCGATAGCGCGCGTTCTCGGGATAAACGAAACAACGCTCAGTCTCGGCACGGCTCTGTTCGGAATACTCCTTCTGCCGCTCGTGTACCTCTGGGGCCGGAAGGCGGCGGACGTGAATGGCGGGCTTGCGGCGATGCTTCTCTGTGCCGTGGGATCGAGGCATTTTCTGCAGTTCATGAGCTGGTCGTTCGGGGCGTACGCCTGCAATGCGTTCTTCAGCGCGGTTCTGGTCCTGCTTGCTGTCCGGCTGGCCGCGCCGGGACGGCGCGGCGCCGCGCGGCTGTGGCTGCTGGCGGGTTTCATTGCCGGGCTCGGCTGGTGGTCGAACCAGATCATAGTTCCCGCCTGCATTGCGGCCGCGGCGGTCTTTTTCGCCGGCGGAGGGCGGATTGTGCAGGCCCTGCGCGGAGCTGTTCCGGCGATTGCCGGGTTTGCCGCGGGGAGTTTTCCCTTCTGGGCCTGGAATATCGCGAACGGGTGGGAGACGTTCCAGGAACTCGGGGTAAGGCGGGGCTGGAACGTGTTCGCGCAGAATACGGGGTCATTCTCGCTGCGGTTTCTGCCCGAGGTACTGGGGTTGCCGGGCGGCCGGGCGGGATGGATACCTTTCGCGGCGTTGTCCGTGTTTACCGCGTGGGCGGTGCGGGCGGCATGGAAGGGCGGACGCGGTCCGGCGGCCGCCTGCAGGCTGGCCGTGCCGCTCCTGGCGGTCTTCTCGATCGTTGTCTTCAGCATGTCGTGTCATCCCAAGGCCGCCACCACGCGGCATCTCCTGGCGCTGGTCCCGGCGGCGGCGGTTGTCGGCGGAGCGGCAACATCGTGGCTGGTGCGAAAGGCGCCGCTGCTTGGCTGGCTCCCCGCGTGCGCGGCCGTTGTCTGGCAACTGACCGCTCTTCCGCAGTATGCGCTGGAAATAAGGCCGAAATACATCGCGCACAGGGATGCGGGCGCGCGGCTGGCGGACTCCCTGCAGGAATCAGGCGCCGGGGTTGTCGCCGCTCCGTACGTGCGCATGCACGCCCTGAACTGGCTGCTCGGCGAGCGAGTGGTGTTTTCCGACTACAAGGAATCGTATCCGCCCAACGCCGATGCGCTCGAGCGGGCAACGCGGCTCGTTGCCGTGGAGAATCCGGAAGGGCTGATCGGATTCATACGCCAGACCGGCGGCGAGTTCGCCGCGCGCGATATCGCCGGGTTCACCGTTTGTGACGGGATCATGCCTCCGCCGCGGCTGGCTGAAGCCGCCCCTGGCGCGGTGGTATCGGCTGTTGCCGAAGGCGGCGAAGGCGGTTGGGCGGAGATCACGGACGGGAGGGAGGACACGGCGTGGGTATTCAATGCGCCTGCCGAACTGACGGTCCGGCTTGCGCGCGCGGGCAATGTCGCCATGGTCAGGCTCTTCAGCGCCTCACGCCAGTATCCTTCAAGAGTCGAGGTCCTTGCCGCGGCGGGCGATGGGGGTGAATGGGGGGGTGTGGGCGCGGGGTCGGCTTCGCCCTGGTTCTGGTCTGGTTCCAGGCCCTACTGCGGGCGCCTGTTTCAACGGATGGAGGTGCGTGTGTCCGCGCCGCCGGACGCCGACAGGCTGAAGATACGGTTCTCGGCCGGTGAGCGTGCTCCGGCCGTGATTGCGGAACTGCAGTTGCTTGAAGAGGCGGACGCCACGCCGGGCGGGATGGGCGATTGCGGGCCGGAAGAACTTGCCGCCGTTTTGAGGCGCGGCGGCGCTGTGCGCGTGTACGCCGACAGGTGGCTCGCGAACGAACTGGCCGGGCGGATGGACGGGGCATGGTGTTCCCGCCGTCCGGACCTGTATGGACCGCGGCCGCTCCGGCGGGCGGTTGCGCTCTCGTTCGTTCCGGCCGAAGGGATCGCGCTGGTTGCGGATGCCGCGCAGGCTGGGCTGACGCGCAGGACCCTTCTCGCGGCCGGTGTGAGCGCGGCGGAAGAGCGGGCGGGGCCATGGACCGTCTTCAGCCTGACAGGCGGCGCGGGCGGGACCGAGCTTGTGTGGGCGGGGTTCGGATGCCTGACGCGCGGGGCGCCGGTCAGCGGGCCCTGAACCACTTTGTCTGGCCGGACAGCAGTTTCTTCTTCAGCGCCTCGTACTTGCGTGTGTAAGTGACGCCCATCTGCGATTCGCGGTGGTCGAACCCGAACGCGCGGCGGGTGACTGCAAGAATCGGCGGCGCCTGTATTCTCTTTGCGACACCCATGCCGCGGTACTGGTTCCACCAGCGTTCGAGATCCTCCACGAACGCCTCCGGGGTCGGGAAGAACCTGGTGATCTGGCGGGGCAGCGAAAGTTTCTCCTTCAGTGTTCCTTCAGCCTGCCATGCCAGGATCTCTTCCGGGGACGCCCTGTTCCACCACTCGACCCAGCTTCGGAACAGGCTGTCATGATACGGGTAGAGGAGCGGGTCGCCCTTCTTCATGTCCACGTTCTGCGCCTCGCTGAGCTCGGCGGAAGGCGTCAGCCCGATCGTGCCGGCCGGAATCACTTCGCGTCCGAAGAGATTGGCGTTGATGTGCTGCGCCAGCTCGTAAACGTCTGTCTTCCACAGGTCGCCGATGTTGGCGAGGTAGCCGCCGAGATCGCCGTACATGGTCGTGTAGCCGACGGTCAGTTCGGACTTGTTTGCGTTGCACGTGAAGACCCCGCCGAACGCCGCTGCCGTTGCGGACAGGACGCGGCTGATCCGGTCGCGAGCCTGGACGTTTTCGAACATGAACGGAGTGAGATCGAGAGTCCGCGTGAGGACGCCGTCCGCCGACGCGGCGGTGACGGCGCCGATCTGCCTGCGGGTGAGCTCGACGCCGTCGCCGATCGGGATTTCGGTGTACAGGCAGCCGAGGTTCGCGGCCAGGCGGCGGGCAAGGCCGATCGTCGTCTGAGACGTGAACGGCCCCGGCATGTTCACGAGCAGAAGGTCTTCCGGCTTCAGCAGGCGGGAATACAGCGCCGCCACGACGGCGGAGTCCACTCCGCCCGAGACGCCGACGGCCACCTTGCGCACGCCGCACGACTTCATGAAGCGGTCGGTTCCGTATATGACCGCCTGCGCCGCTTCCGCGACGCCGTCTGTGCGCAGGTCGAGCGGGTCGCCGAACGGCCTGCCGTCAATCGGCATATCGAACGTGGGAAACGTCTCCTCGAACATCCTGCCCGCGGCCATGCTGTGTCCCTGCCCGTCGTAGGCGCATGAGGAGCCGTCGAACGTAAAAATCGTTTTCCCGTTGTTCTGGATGCCGACGTTGTTCACGTAGAGGAACGGGCGGCGGTGGCGTTCCGCGTGGGCGGAGAAGACGCGGCCGCGTTTGTTGTTCTTGCTCAGCGTAAAGGGCGAGGCGCTGCAATTGATGAGAATATGGGCTCGCCGGGCGCAGAGCGCTTCGAGCGGCTTTGAGGCGTAGTCGGTGTCCCACGCGTCCTCGCACAGCATGCAGCCGAGAGACAGGCCCGACGGCGCGATCACCGGGCTGACGAGTTCCGAGAACGGCACCTTCTCCTCCGCGGCGAGTTTGCGGAGATCGTAGAAATGGCGGCTGTCGTCGAACTCCCTGTAGTTCGGGAGAAGCGACTTCACGACGAAGTCGTAAGGGCCCGATGCCGGATGCAGGAACGTGCCGTCGTGCGCGACGTAGAGGGCGTTGTATTTCCGGACACGACCGTCTTCGTTCAGGCGCGACGGGTCGGTTGCAACCGTGCCGAAGACGACAAGCATCCGGCCTGCGGCGGCGCGTATTTCATCGGCGCACGCCTCGCATTCGCGCAGGAAGCTGCCCCTTTCCCATTCGTCGCCGATGAGGTAGCCGGGGACCGCCATTTCCGGGAACACGATCAGTTCGACCTTGTCCCGTGAGGCGGACTCGATGCACTCCAGCATGCGCGCCGTGTTGCGCGCCGGGTCGCCGGGATGCACCTCTATCTGCGCCAGGCGTGTTCTCAGGGATTCAGGCATGTGTCCTCATCCCCAATGCCCGCGGCGGCGCAGTTCGCCCCAGCGTGCGTCCTCGATCCGGTTCAGGCGGCGCGTGAACCAGAAGAGCAGCCCCGCCAGCGCGGCGGCCACAACGACACTTGTGACGATCATGGCGATGGCCTTCATGTCTGCGGGTTGAGTATAGGGGCCTCCATAACGCCGCACAACGGGATTTGCTGCGCGTGTTTCCTGATGTCCGGGGGTCTCTTCGACCCCGGCCCTTTCCGGTCAATCCCGCCTCCCGTCCGAACCAGCGCCACAGCCTTTTGCGGCCTGCCGCGCAGGAATCATGTCACGAGGGTTGCATAGTTGCGCAACAATGCGATAGAGTTGCCTGCATGAAGGATGAAGAATTGAAGGCGCGGGCGAGAATTATGAAGGCGCTGGCGAGTCCGGTGCGGTTGAAGATCGTGGATGAGCTAAGCCGGGGCGAGCGTTGCATGTGCGAACTGCAGCCCATGTTTCCGATGAACAAGTCCACCCTGTCGCGGCACCTGACCGAGCTGAAGAACGTGGGCATTGTTGGAGAGCGGCGCGATGGAGCGAGGTGCTTTCTGCGGCTTCTGACGCCGTGCGTTCTGAGCATGTTCGATTGCACCATGGGTGTGATTCGGGCCGAGGCCAGACGGCAAACGAAGCTGGTAAGCGGCGGAAAGGCGACGGAAACATGAGCGATGGCAACCGCAAGGAAATGAAGATGCTCGGAGGGCTGGTCGGCGTCTTCCTTGTGCTCTACTACCTTCCGGTGGAGGCGGCCAGGTTCCAAGGCGCGGTGATAGAGGCGTTCAAACTGGCCAAGTGGTACGCGAGGGAGCACGTGCTGCTGTGTCTCGTGCCGGCTTTCTTCATTGCCGGCGCAATCGGCGTTTTTGTCAGCCAGAACGCCGTGATGAAGTACCTCGGGCCGAAGGCGTCCAAGTGGGTCTCGTATTCCGTCGCATCGGTTTCCGGGACCATCCTGGCCGTCTGTTCCTGCACCGTGCTCCCCCTGTTCGGCGGCATCTACATGCGCGGCGCCGGTCTTGGCCCGGCCGTAGCGTTCCTCTATTCCGGCCCGGCGATCAACGTGCTGGCCATCGTGCTGACGGCCCGGGTGCTGGGATGGCAACTGGGCGTGGCGAGGGCCATCGGTGCGGTCGTGTTCAGCGTCGTCATCGGTCTACTGATGCATTTGATCTTCCTCAAGGAGGAACGAGCCAAGGCCGCGCAGGCGCAGGACGTGTATGTCGGCGACGATGAGAAGGGTGACCGGCCGCTGTGGCAAGTGGCGTTGTACTTCTTCTCGATGGTCGGAATCCTGGTGTTTGCCAACTGGGGCAAGCCGGTGGATACGGCGGGCCTGTGGTTCGTCATCTTCCGGGCCAAGTGGCTTGTCACGGCCATGTTTGCCTCGCTCCTGGGAGTCTGTCTGTGGCGTTTCCTGAAGGTGCGCCCGGTCCGGATTGTTCTGGCTGCGATCCCCGCGGTCTTGCTGGCGCTCGTGTTCCCGGGATACCCGGTTCTGGCTTTCGCGGCAGGATCGGGCGGCTTGGCGACGCTGACCTTCTTCGGTGGCGCGGAACTGAAGGACTGGCGCGATCAGACATGGGGTTTCGCCAAGCAGATTCTCCCGTTGTTGTTCGCCGGCGTTCTGGCGGCTGGTTTCTTCCTGGGCAGTCCCGAGGGCAAGGATGCCGGGATTGTCCCGAACGTGTGGATAGAGGCGCTGGTTGGCGATTCGCCGTCGGCCCTGCTCGGTTTGATCTCCGGTGACGCCGGCCGTGTGCCGGGCTGGCTGGCCTTGATCTGGCCGGTCTGGACGAACTTCTTTGCCTCGTTCACCGGGGCGTTGATGTATTTCGCTACGCTGACCGAAGTACCAATTCTTCGCGGTCTGCTGGACAGCGGGATGGGGCAGGGCCCGGCACTGGCTCTGCTGCTGGCCGGACCGGCGCTTTCGCTACCGAACATGCTGGTGATCAATTCGATCCTCGGGCCGAAGAAGACCCTCTCGTTCGTCGGCCTCGTGGTGGTGATGGCCACCGTCACGGGGATCGTGTTCGGCGCAATTGTGAACTGAAGGGAGTATGACATGAGACGAATCCAGGTGCTGGGCACGGGTTGCCCCAAATGCAAGACGCTCACGGCCAATGCCGAGGCGGCGGTCAAGGCGCTCGGCATCGAGGCCACGGTCGAGAAGGTCGAGAAACTCGTCGATATCATGAAGTTCGGGGTCATGATGACGCCGGCCCTCGTGGTGGACGGGCAGGTCAAGAGTGCCGGCAAGGTGCTGAGTGCGGAGGAGATCGAGAAGATGCTGGAATAGCGGAATGTTGGAATGATGGGATGATGGGATGGTGGGATGGTGGGAAGATTGGCCATGGCTGAGCGAAAGAACATCAATCGCGGCTATATGAAACTGATCGTCTGGCAAGATGCCAAGGCGTACTACGTCCTCACATGCAAGACCTTCCGGGCTTTTCAGTATGAGTTGAAGCGGGTGGCTTCGCAGCAAATCGCCTCTGTGGATTCTGTCCACAGAAACGTCGCTGAAGGCTACTGTCGGCGATCGCTCAAAGAGTATCTGCAGTTTCTGAACGTGGCGCTGAGTTCGGCGGGGGAGTCCGTCTCGGGGCTCCATGTCTATCATGCCGCCGAGCAGATTACGGCCGTGCAGTTTGAGGAACTGGATGTACTGGCGTTCAAATTGGAGAACGGTCTGAAACGGCTCATCGAAAGCCTGCAAGAGAAGCAGCAGACGGGCGAGTGGCAGGACAGTTTCGTGGTCCGCGAATCGAACGCACTGTATGTGACAGGCGAACAGTCAGAGGGGGATGGAGTCGTGGAATGAGGGAACGCCGGAATGGTGGAATGATGGAACAGCGGAATATGGTCCGACCGCCATCATCCCAGCATTCCAGTATTCCAACATTCCATTACAAACAGGAGGTTAGTATGAGCGACAAGAATGCGTGTGCGTGTGGTGCAGCTGCAAAACTGATCTTCGCGTGTTCCGGGGCGGCGGATGTGGGTGCGGTTGCCGATCAGGCGGCGCGGAGATTGACGAAGGACGGCGCGGGCAAGATGTTCTGCCTGGCGGGCGTCGGCGGCCGAGTGTCCGGTATCATGGCGACGACGGGGGCGGCGGCCCGGATATTGGCGATCGATGGCTGCCCGCTGAACTGCGTCAAGAACTGCCTGGAGCAGGCCGGGTTCACGAAGTACGAGCACCTGCAATTGGCGGACCTGGATATGGAGAAGGGCAAGACCCCGCCGACTCCCGAGGTTGTTGCGAAGGCGGTAACGGCTGGGGCCGCGAAGCTGGCGTGCTAATCGACGGAAAGCGAGGCAGACATGAGCGCCAACATGGAGAAGAAGGAGAGTTCCTCCTGCGGTTGCGGAGGCGGGAGTTGCTGCGGCGGGCCGGGCAAGTGGATCTGGATTGCGCTGGCCGTGGCGGTCGCTGGGGTTCTGGTCGCCAGGAACGCGAGCAGGAAGCCAGCCTGTGCTTCGCCCGCCTCCGTCGAGATGCCGGCGGCTGTTGAACCCGGCGCGGCGCCGACGCCCGCGCCGGAGCGCGTTGCGAGCGGCAAGGCGCTCCCGCGGCTGGTGGATCTGGGTGCCGACAAGTGTCAGGCCTGCAAGATGATGATGCCGGTTCTGGATGGATTGAAGAAGGACCATGCCGATGCGTTTGTGACGGAGTTCATAGACGTCTGGGAGAACCCGGAAGAGGCGAAGAAGTACAATGTCCGCCTGATTCCAACGCAGGTTTTCCTTGATGCCTCCGGTGGCGAACTCTTCCGGCACGAGGGATTCTTCGGCAAGGACGACATCCTCGCGAAGTGGCAGGAACTGGGTGTGGAACTGGGGGCAGGCGAGCAGTCGGAGTGAGCGAGCGATACGGCGGAACGAAGGAATGCTGGAATGATGATGGTGGAGTGCTGAAACGGAGAACGCGAGTTGTTGCATCGCTCCCGCCTTCCAGCCTTCCAGTATTCCACCATTCCATCGCGCCTTGAGGCTAGATACCATGGAGCAACTATTTACAACTCTTTCCCGGGCCGTCGAGGGATCGGCCGGGTTGGCGTTGAGCGCCGCGTTCGTGTGGGGAGTATTGAGCATTCTTCTCAGTCCCTGCCACTTGGCGAGCATCCCGCTGATCGTCGGGTTCATCGACCAGCAGGGGCGGATCACCACGCGGCGTGCCTTCACGATTTCGCTGCTATTCTCGGTGGGGATTCTGATCACGATTGGCGTGATTGGGGCCGTTACAGCTGCCGCCGGCCGGATGATGGGTGACGTCGGTCGCTGGGGTAACTACGGCGTGGCGGCGGTCTTCTTCGTCGTGGGCCTGTACCTGCTGGACGCGATCCGAATCCCGATGCCGGGAGCCGCCCGGCCGGAAATGAAGCGCAAGGGGATGCTGGCGGCGTTCATCCTGGGGCTCGTGTTTGGTGTCGCGCTTGGTCCATGCACCTTCGCATACATGGCGCCGATGCTGGCCGTGACGTTCAGGTTGTCGGCGACCAATCTGCCCTACGGCATACTGCTTCTCCTGCTCTACGGCGTGGGACACTGCGGGGTGATCGTGCTGGCTGGCACGTTCACGGAAGTCGTGCAGCACTACTTGAACTGGAACGAGAAGTCCAGGGGCGCAGTGATCCTGAAGAAGGTTTGCGGTGTGCTGGTGCTTCTCGGCGGCCTTTACCTGATCTATACGGCGCGATGAACAGCGCTCACTTGTCGGCAGGGGATTGACATCGCATCTCCATGTGGCTATATTTCGCCACATGACGAACTATGGAAGAGGGTGGCTGACATGAACGGCGAACCGATGCGGATGGCGCTCCGAGTAACCAAAGCGCTCGCCGACCTGCAGCGCGTGCGCATCCTGATGATGTTGCGGCAGGGCGAATTGTGCGTGTGCCAGATTGTTGAAGTTCTGGGGCTGGCGGCATCCACGGTTTCCAAGCATCTGTCGGTTTTGGACGGCGCAGGGCTGGTCGACTCGCGGAAAGAAGGACGATGGATGTACTACCGGTTGCCGGGTGGAGTATCTGAAAGACCCGTGCGCCCGGTGTTGAAGTGGCTGGACGAGGTTTTGGTGAAGGATGAGGCCATCCAGCAAGACGCGAAACGAGTGAAGGCTGTTGTGGCCTGCAAGCCGGAGCGCCTTTGTCGGCGGCAGAGAGAACGTCAATAGCGACATGCCAAGGAAGAGAACGGACTCATGAGTAGACAGGTGGATCCAGGCAACGAACGGAAACTGACAAACGTGTTTGAACGCTATCTGACCGTATGGGTGGCGCTCTGCATTGTGGGCGGAATCATGCTGGGCAAGCTCGCGCCGGGACTGGCCAAGTCGCTGGACAGCATGTCCATCTTTGTGAACGGTGCGCCGGTGGTTCCATTCCGATTGCGATCTGTCTGTTCTTCATGATGTATCCGATCATGGTGAAGATCGACTTTGCGTCCGTCATCACGGCGGGCAGGAGCGGCAAGCCGGTATTCCTGACCCTCTTCGTCAACTGGTGCATCAAGCCGTTCACGATGTACGCCATCGCGGCGTTCTTTCTCGGGTTTGTGTTCAAGGCGTTTATCGGCGCGGACGCCATGGATCTGGTGAAGATGCCGTTCGGTCTGGATCTGGCCGTGGGCGCCACGCATGGCGCGGGCACGGTCGTGCTGGCCGACGGCGTCAAGATGCTGCAAGTCCCGCTCTGGCGCAGCTACTTTGCCGGTTGCATCCTGCTGGGGATTGCGCCCTGCACCGCGATGGTGCTCGTGTGGGGGTATCTGGCGCGCGGCAATGATGGACTGACGCTGGTGATGGTGGCGATAAACTCCCTGACCATGCTGGTCTTGTACGGGGTTCTGGGCGGGTTTCTGCTGGGCGTCGGCAAACTGCCGGTCCCCTGGCAGGCGCTGCTGCTGTCCATTGCCATCTACGTGGCGCTGCCGCTCGTCACCGGGTATCTGTCCCGGAAGTGGATCATCAAGACGAAGGGCGAGACGTGGTTCACGGGAAAGTTCCTCCATGTTCTTACCCCCATCACAATCGTCGCACTGCTGACGACGCTCGTTCTGCTGTTCAGTTTCAAGGGCGAGACAATCCTGGCCAATCCGCTGACTATTCTGTGGATCGCGATTCCGCTGTTTATCCAGACGATGCTGATCTTCTGGCTGGGCTACTGGTGGGCCAGGTTGCTGAAGTTGCCGTATCGGGACGCCGCCCCCGCGGCGATGATCGGCGCGTCCAATCACTTCGAGGTGGCGATTGCCACGGCCACGATGCTCTTCGGCCTCTCGTCCGGCGCGGCGCTTGCGACGGTTGTCGGGGTGCTGATCGAGGTGCCGGTGATGCTGTGGCTGGTCAGGATATGCCTCGGCACGAGGCGCTGGTTCCCCGGCAGCGGCGTCGAGCGTTGCGTGAAGCCGGCGGCCGGAAGGCAGATGTGAAGAGGCCCGCTCAACGCGCCGGCCGGCGGGCGGACGGGGATGCGACGAGCGTAAGGGCGCGCAGAACGACGCGGCCGACGGTTTCGAGGCTTTGCGGCGAGAGTTTGTCAAGCGTGTCCTCGCCGGTGTGCCAGTAGTCGTTCCGGCCGGGGAGAAGGCCGTATTCGAAGTCTATCAGCACCACGGCGGGCATGCCGCGGCGCAGGAACGGCACGTGGTCATCAAGGATCACCGACCGCTGCAGCGAGAATGTCTTGCGCGCATTCTCCATCGAAGCCGCCTGGAGAATGACGGCACGGAGTTCGGGAGTGACGTTCTCGGGCAGCATGACGTTCAGGCGGCGGTCTCCGATCATGTCGAGCACGAACACGGCCGCCACGTCGCGGGCGCGTCCGTTGCGGACGAGCGTTTCGGCGAGCCGCCGGCTTCCGTGCAGGCCGTCTTCCGGCGAGTAGGACTTCATGCACTCCTCGCCGTCGAAAAAAGCGAACATCACGGTCGGAAGCGGGGCGGATGACGATCTGATGACGCGTGCGAGTTCCATCAGCAGGCCGACCCCGGAACCGGAGTCGTTGGCGCCCGCGAAGGTTTCGCTGATGCCGGTCTTGGTGTCGTAATGCGCGGCAAGGATTACGGTCTGCGGGAGGCGTCCATCGAGCACCGCGATCACGTTACGGAAAGTCCTCGGGCCCACCGGGGTCCGGTCCTCGAACTCGTCCGTCAGCGTGACGAGTCCGAGCGACTCCATTCTGCGCGAGATGTAACGCGCCGCCGCGGCCGCGCCGTGTTCGCCGGCCGGTTTCGGGCCGAGCGCGACGAACAGCCGCACCTCGTCCATGGCGAGGGCGCCGTCAATCCGTTCCGCAAAGGGGAGCGGCGGCGCGCCGCCGGCCCCGGTTGAGGCCTGTCCGCGCGGTTTCCGTCCGCATCCGCCGCCCAGCATGAGTGCGCAGGCGAGGGCGAGCGCCGCTGCGAGCGCCGCCCGGTCAGTCAATCTGGACACCGAGGAGTGCGAGTATGCGGTCGAGTTCGTCTGCAGAGTGATAGTCAATCGCTATGCAACCGGTCTGTTTCTTTCCGTTCGCCAGTGTTTTGCACGGCGTAAGACGCACGCTTGTGGCGAAGTGGCGGTGGAGCTGTTCGCCCAGGTAGGCCAGGTGTGTTTCGGGGATGTCATGCCGGGCCGCTCTCGGTTTCGTTGGCACGGCGCGGGTGCGTTTCACTATCCGCTCAAGTTGACGCACCGAGAGCTGTTCGCGCGCGGCGCGGCGTGCGAGCAGGACCTGTTCGGCGGGAATTGTCAGTCCTGCCAGCAGCTTAGCGTGGCCGGCCGATATCTGGCTCGCGCCCAGGAGGTCGCGCACCTCGGGCGGAAGTTCCAACAGGCGAAGCGCGTTCGCGACGGTTGCCCGTGCCTTGCCGACGCGTTCCGCGGCCTGTTCCTGGGTGAGACCGAACCGTTTCATCAGCAGGTCGTAGCCTTCGGCCTCCTCGACCGGGTCGAGATCGCGGCGTTGCAGGTTTTCGACCAGTGCCAGTTCCAGCGCTGTCGCATCCGACGCCTCCATAACGATGGCGGGGACTTCGGCAAGCCCGGCCGCGATTGCGGCGCGCAGGCGGCGTTCGCCCGCGATCAACCGCGGGCCTTCCGGCGTCTGCCTTACCAGCAGCGGCTGGAGGATGCCGTGTTCCCGGACCGACTGCGTGAGTTCATCGAGCGACTCCGAATCGAAATGCCGTCTCGGCTGCCAGTCGCTGGGTTTGAGGTCGCGCACCTGCAGCATGCGCACCGGTTTCCCCTTTGCCGGGTCCTGAGCCGGCTGAGCCGCCGGCGCGCCGTTATTCAAGAGGACCCCAAGTCCGCGTCCCAGTCCGCTCTTTGCCGCCATGTGCTGCTCTCCTGACTTATGCCGGGCTGCCCGGCTCATTCTTAACCGGCTCCCGCGGGAGCAGGAACGTACGCGCCCTCAATCCGCCGCCCTCTTCGAGGACGAGGTGGCGCGCGTGCAGTTCCCCGTTCAGCGCGCCGCCGCGGCGTATCCGGACAGTGCCGGAGCTGTAGACCTGCGCGTTGAGAGTACCCTCGATATCAAGATCGCCGCAAGAGAAGGGCTTCTGCGGCGAGAGGCGGTTGCCGCTGGCGACCACTATGGACGGCGCGAAGATGCGGTCCTGGTCGAAGCGTCCGCCGAGGCAGAGCTCGATCGCGCGGCATGCCCTGATGGACGCCGCCGCAGCGTCGCCGAGAACAACCGCATCGCCGGCCACAATGTCGGCCTCGCGCAGCACGGCGCCGTGCCGTATCTCGATTCTTCCGAGCGTCTTCAGCGTGCCCGTGAATTCCCGCTCTATCACGTGGTCGGTGAGATCCAGCTCCATCCGGCACTTCGGGCAGAATGTCCTGTCAAACCGGCCGGTCAGCACGAACGCGTAGTTGCAGCCGTAGCAGACGAGATCGCGCTTCAGCGGCACGATCGTGTGGCCGATCCTCGGACCGTCCTGCGGTTCCTGCCGGGGCGGAGCCGCCTGCCGGTCGGGCTGCGGCGTCCGGTCCGGTTCGGGTCCGCGGCCGCGGCTGTGGCGCACGGCCTGAACGGACGCAAAGCCGTCAATTACGTTGACTTCGCTCGAAGGCGGCAACGTTCACCTCTTGCGCGGCGCGGCCGGCTCATTTCTTGCCGAAGAAACCCCCGGCCTTCGGGCGCGATTCGTCGCCCGTTTCGGGTTGTTCCTGCTGCTGTGCCTCGGCCTGTTTGGACTCCGACCTGTAGGCCGCGCCGGACGGGTTGACCTCCGACTTGCCGACGAAGGTGACTCCGTCCTCCACGCTCATGCGTTTCGCGCGGATATCGCCGTTCACGTTGGCCGAGGCCTTCAGCTCTATCTTGTCTTTTGCCGAGATATTTCCGGTTACGGTGCCGAGAACGCTTATTCCGTTAACCGAGATGTTGCCCTTGATCACGGCGCCTGCGCCGATCGTGGCGTTGCCGGTGCAGGTGAGATCGCCGTTCAGCTTGCCGTCAATCTGGATTGCGCCGCCGCACTTGATTGAGCCGACCACCTCGACGTCCTGCCCGATGACGGTTCTTGCTGTCTGTTGAGAGTTGTTCTCCATGGTTGTCTCCAGTCCTCCGCTCCTGCCGGGGCCATCCCCCGGCGTAACGATGATCAGAGAGGGCCGCTCCCCCTTCGCAGAATCAGGGATAGACCCCCGGCTTGTCCAGTCCGGTTGTCTCGGGCAGGCCGAACAGCAGGTTCATGTTCTGCAACGCCGACCCCGCCTGGCCCTTGACCAGGTTGTCTATGTGCGAGACCACGCGCAGCCTGCGGGACGGAACATCTACGCTGACCGTCAGGTTGCAGTAGTTTGTTGCCCTGACGTGCACGGTCCCTATCGCCGCCGAGGCGTCGAACACCCGGACGAACGCGCTTTCCCTGTAAAAGTCCCTGTATATCGCAAGCGCCTCGTCCGCGGATGTGTCCTTCTCAAGCGTTCCGTAGAGGGTGGACATGATTCCGCGGCAGAGCGGGACAACCTGCGAAGTGAATGTCAGCCTGAAGTCGGCTCCGGCCTGCAGGCCGAGTTCGCGTTCCACCTCGCACACGTGCTGGTGGCCGGCGAGCTTGTAGGCGTTCATGTTCTCGTGCCGTGCCGGGAAGTGGAAGGTGGGGCTGGGCTTCTTGCCCGCGCCGGACACGCCTGTCTTGCAGTCGCAGATGATGCTGTCCAGCGCGACGAGGCCGTTCTTCACGGCCGGGGCGAGGCCGAGTATGCAGCTCACGGCGAAGCAGCCCGGGTTTCCGACGATGCGGGTGGACGCGGTGATCTTTGCGCGGTGCAGCTCCGGCAGGCCGTAGACCGATTCCGGCAGCAGCGCCGGCGACTTGTGGACCGGGTCGCGCCCGATGCGGCGCGCGTACTCGGCATAGGCATCCTGCGTGTTGAAGCGGAAATCGCCACTGTAGTCTATCACCTTCGTCCCGCGCGCCAGTTCCTCTGCGGCGAGCGCCTGGCCAACGCCGTCCGGCGTTGCCATGAAGACCACGTCCGCCTTTGCCCGGGCCTCCGGCGAATTTGCGTCCACGATCTTCGTATCCACGAATCCGGCGAGGTGCGGGTATATCGAGCTCATCGGAGCGCCGACGTTCTCGACGTCCACCAGCGCGGACACTTCCGCCTGCGGATGCCGCGCGAGCAGTTCAGTGATACCGACTCCGCCGTAGCCACCGGCGCCGACGACCTTAGCCCTGATCATGGATGTTCCCCCTGTTTTCTCTCACCGCGCGGCGGATTCAACATTCATGCCGGCCGCAACGGCGGTTGGAAGCGGTTGAAGGGTGTATGAAAGCCGCGCGGAATTCAAGGTTTTGCGGAACAGGGCGGGGCGCCGCCCGGGTGGCGGGCTGAGCGGGGGCGGCGGGGCGTGTATGTGAAAGGCGGCCCCCGTGGGAGTTGCTCCGGCGGGACTGCCCCGGGGGCCGCGGGCGGGACATCAGAAAGAATACGCCGCGTTCATCCCGAAGTATGAAGTAACGTCAGTGTCCAGCTTGTCCTCGTCGAACGAGCCGACATGCGTCGCGCTGGCGCCGACAGACACGCCTTCGGTGACGCCGTAGCTGGCCGAGGCCGCGACGGAGTAGTCGAAGAGCCCGGCCTTGCCGTCCGCGCACCATTCGTCGCCGGCGTACCCGGCGGACGCGGAGATCTCCAGCCCCAGCCCCTCCATCACGTCCATGGCATACGCTATGCCGACAGCGGCGTAGATGTCCTCGACGACGTCCACGTCGTAGTAGACATCCAGGCTGACCGACAGCCCGTCCATCAGCTCGTAGCCGGCCGAGACGAAGATTTCAGCCGTATCCGACGCGTCCGGCCCTTCGAGCTGGGGGAACGTGTACTGTATGTAGCCGACGGACAGGTTCACGGCCTCGATCGGCAGCGCGTAGGTCAGTGTCACGTCCAGTTCCGATATCTCGTTCTCGCTGAGCGCGCCGTCATAGTCGTCGATGTCGTAGTTGACCCAGGTGTTCACGCTGAACCCCCACGGCGCCGACAGGTCGAACGACGGCTGCACCACCAACCCGTCGTTGAACGTGATTCCGCGCCAGACATAGGCCGAGTAGACGTCAACCCCCACCGAACCTTCCGCCGCCCGGCCGCTCACGGGCATCGTCACCAGCGCCAGCGCGGACAGGACGGCGGACATCAATCCAACAACAGTTCTCATGTTACCCAGACTCCTTTTTCCTCTTTGCGATCTCACGGACTTCAACACATCGATTCGAGCGCGTAACCGAGGCGGCCATACGGCCGCGTACTCATCATGCAGCCTCCTTCCCTCCCGTCAGTGGTTCAGATCCCGCCGCGCGGAGGGATGGCACTGATCCGTTTCATGGTTATTGTTCCTTTCCTTCATTGCTGGCGGCCCTGCCTCGGGGCCGCCGGCCTGCTTGTCCATCACTGGTTTAGCAGACAACATGCCAAGACAAGATCCTGTCCCGCGCCAGCTCACTGTAACCAGCAGAACGACAGATAGTTGTGGCGGCTAAGCTATATGCTACTGGTGTGCGTCGAGCATTCTTTAGCAATACAAATATGTATGCAGATAGGCCGTAGAGACAGCGGTGTATGTGCGTGGCGGCGGTTGAAATGAAGTGGGTTTGGCGGGGGTGGGGGCACATGAACGGGGGT
>Ga0194125_10004230_pt1 | contig 22526 bp, 25 predicted proteins | sample TA2KigC250mmetaG_FD_148626 | JGI IMG/M metagenome (GOLD analysis project Ga0194125, IMG submission 148626) | Freshwater microbial communities from Lake Tanganyika, Tanzania - TA2015034 Kigoma Deep Cast 250m | ecosystem: Environmental > Aquatic > Freshwater > Lake | place: Tanzania: Lake... | reverse complement strand
CTTTAGTACCAAACTTTTCCTCAAACTTAGCTGCAATATCCTCGGGATAGTAAGCTGCCCAAATACTTACGGTAAGTTTTTGTTGGGAAAGATCAGCATTTGGATCTAACGCCGATGATCCAGAGCCTGCACCCCCGCAAGCTGATAATCCGATTAGTAGTAGTGCAGCGACGCTACCGACAGTTGCCTTTCGTACCATTCTCATTTCGCTCTCCTAAATAACGCCCCTAAAAGTAGGGGCCACATTAGCCTCACAATAGAGAAGAAATTGTGGTTTTGCTAGAGGTAGAAAGTTGGAATCCACTAAATATTTACATATTTTCCTAGATACTGTTTGATAATGCCATGGCCCAGCAAAAATTAACTATCTTATTTATGCCCGAATCGGCATATGGGCCAACAAATCAATGTATTGGCATTGGTTACCGATTACTAAAGGCTGGTCACCGAGTGGTTTTCGCAGCTGAGGCATCTTGGGCAGGTAAATTAACCGCTCTTGGCTTTGAGGAGGATTTAGTTAATTTAGCACCCCCGGCGCCAGCTGATGCTAATGCAGATCCTGGACAATTCTGGACTGATTTTATTCGTGATACCTCACCTGAGTTTAGAAAACCAACTATCGCCCAATTAGAAACCTTTATCAAACCAACTTGGCAAGCGCTAATTGACGGGGCGATTTACTGTGAGCCGCAATTAAAGGCGATTATCAACCGGGTAGATCCGGATGTAATTGTTGAGGATAATGTGGTGACATTTCCAGCGCTGATGACTGCTGGTAAACCATTTATTCGAATTGTTTCCTGTAATCCGCTGGAGATGAAGGGTGAGAATGTGGCGCCAACATTTTCCGGCTACCCGGCCAATAATCGTAAGGATTGGCCAGAGTTTAAAACTGAGTATCGACGAACCCATTATCAGATGTGGCAGGAGTTTAATAATTGGGTGCAAGCTCAAGGTGCACCAGCTCTAAATGAATTGGAGTTTATTCATGAATCCAAAGATGCCAATCTCTACCTATTTCCCGAGGTAGTTGATTACACAAAAGATAGACCACTTCCGGCAACTTGGACCCGTATGGAATCAAGTGTGCGTGAGACTGATGGCAAGTATGAAATCCCAGCAGAGATAGCCCAACGAGGTGTGGACTCTAAATTAATTTACCTCTCACTTGGCTCACTCGGATCAGCTGATGTGGGGTTAATGAACCGATTGACTGAGGTTTTAGGCAAAACTAAACATCGTTACATAGTAAGTATGGGTCCGCAACATACACAGATTAACTTAGCGCCAAATATGGTGGGCGCACAATTTTTGCCGCAAACTAAAATCATTCCGCAGGTAGATTTAGTGATTACTCATGGCGGTAATAACACCACTACTGAAGCCTTACATTTTGGTAAACCAATGATCTTGCTGCCCCTATTTTGGGATCAATATGACAATGCCCAACGAATCCATGAAATGGGCTTTGGTATCAGACTTGCTACCTATAGTTTTACCGATGATCAAATGCACTCCGCGATATCAGCCTTACTTACTGATGTTGTTTTACAGAAAAAAATGCAAGAAAATGCCAAGGTAATTCAAAATCGTGATGGACTCGCGGTAGGCGCAGCCGTAATTGAAAAAGTAGCAATCAAATATAAATCTTGATCATGCACTTGAGCGTAGTTCAGTGCCAACAGCTGCTGCCTGCATCCCGGCGCGAGTTAATTCAAAGTGGTGCCGATGAGGTGTACGAATTTAAAATTGATAATAAGAGTGGGGTAATAATTTTTAACTCCGCTGGTCAATTTTTTATTGCTCCTTTTGTAATTGATTTAGATTATCGCAGAGCCCAAGCTGCCGATTGCATTAGCGCAAAAATGCTGAGTAACCCACTACCATCTGGCTTATCCTCTACTTTTCAAATGGGGAATTTCAAAAATGAGCGAATAATTACCGCAGATCAAAGTAATCAATCAATTGTTATTGATGAATCGGTCGTAATTAAATGGCAATTAATTGCAAAAATCTCACCAGATGCCAAAAAACAAGAGTTACTGAGTAAGAATAATTTTAAATATCTGCCTGAGTTACTGGGTAATATCTATTGGAATGATTACTTGGTTGCCAGTGTTAATCGATATATTCAGGCAGCTGAAGATGGCTGGAGTTGGTGCGTAGAGTATGCCAAACAAGCCGATTGCGGCACTTGGGTAAATGATCTGGCGGAATTAACCACCCAGATGCATTTGGCATTGGCTGGCCAAACACATGGTGATTTTCATGTTGGTCAAATTTTAAAGAGTAAAGATTCTCAAAAGTTGTGGGTAATTGATTTTGAAGGAGATCCATTGGGTAGTAACAATGAGCACCCTAATCAGTTACGAGATATCGCCAGTATGTGTGTTTCATTTTTCCACGTTGGGGCGGTAGCAGTAAAGTATGGTGCTGCCACTGCCACTATTAAGAAATGGATTGTTGATACCCAAGAAAAGTTTTTATTAAAGTATTTTGGCAGTAAATCCTTTGATTTAAATCAATTACAGCAACAAATGAGAGCGTTGGAGGATAGAGAGTTGGAGTATGCTGATAAATTCTTAAATTATTGGCGGTATGCACCAGAGTTTGCGATCAGCTATATGGAAGAGTTAGGTTATGGATCCAATTAAGTTTGGGGAGGATTTGGCAAGAAAAGCTGAATTGGCTCATAAATTGGCGGATAAAAATTTTCAGTGGCCTGATTTATCAGCCAGCCCCCTAGTTTTTACGGCGATGGGCTCATCAGCCTTTGCTGCCTCTGCCATAGTTTCTAGATTACAAAATTTTGGACATAATGCTACTTTTTATTTGGCAAGTGCGCCCAAGCCACCAAAAGCAGGTGATGATAAAGTTTTAATTGCCATTTCGGCAACTGGTACTTCAGCTGAGACTAAATATGCCTTTGATAACGCAGTTGGCTTTAAAGCCAAGCTTTGGCTGACAAATTCAACAAATGTGGCGGGCAATTCAATACAGATGCAGGCTGGTGCTGAACTTGGCGAAGTGGCCTGCTTAACATATTTAGCGACCCAGATTGCCTTACTTAAGTTGTGTGAGCAGCTGGGGTATATGAAAGATATCGAAAGTTCTATCTTGCTGGCTGCGCAGGCAATTGACGAGATTTCCTCAAGTAAACAAAGGTGGCTACCTGAATTAATAAATCATGTTAAATCACCTAATGGAACTTACTTTATAGCACCAAATGATCGATTTTGTAATGCGCAACAAAGTGCATTAATGATGCGAGAGTGTCCTAGGTTGCCAGCGGTAGCCTGTGAAACTGGTGATTGGTCACATATTGATGTTTACCTAACCAAAAGTATCGATTATCGCGCAATCCTATTTCCCGGCTCTATTTGGGAGGAGCAGCTGTTTAAGTGGACCACTGAGCGTAATTCAAAAGTTGCTACTATTGGATTTGAACACAAGTCCGCTTACCTACCTTTGCGCTATCAGCACGATTTAGACCCAATTGTTAGATTATTATCTGAAATAACCTTTATTGAATTACTCGCTCAAAAAATTTGGTTAGATACTTAATAAGATTATCTAAAGTCTAATTGACTATCTTTAAATTCGGATGCTTATTACTTTGTTTAACTTCAGCACCCTGTACAACAACTTTTAATGGTGTTATTGAGCTCGCTCCTCAGCTATTGAGTTTCCACCATCGACAATTATTGCCTGCCCAGTTAGATAGGCAGCAGAGGTTGAGGAAAGATATAACGCTAAGGATGCGATTTCCTCTGGTGTGCCAGATCTTTTAAGTGGGGTTTTTTCTCCTTGCCTTGCTTCATGATCACTTTGAGTGTCAGTTTTTATCCAACCAGGCAGGATGGCATTTGCCGTGATTTGATACTTGGCCTCATCTAAAGCGAGTGATTTTGTCAGACCAATAAGCGCAGCTTTTGCTGCGGCATAAACTGGTTGATTAGACATCACCATCTGTGGGCCGGTGACGGAAGAGATCATAATAATTCGACCACTCTTTGATTTTCTAAGTAATGGCAGAGCTGCTTTAATTAGATTAAATGCAGTATCTAAGTTTCTGGCGATGCCCTCCTGCCAAGCAGAGCTGGTGACATTAACCAGATCTGTTGCCTCATCCTTTGATAAGGGGTTATTTACTGAGCTCATCCCAGCGTTATTAATTAAGATATCAAGGGATGGGACCCGTGAGATTATTTTTTGGCATTGAGCCGCATCAGTTAGATCTGCGACAAATCCAGTTACAGATAACTCACTGGCCCGGTCAAAAATACGATCTGTAGTTGAGGTAATAAAAACTTGAGCCCCTGATTGTTTAAGAGCTTTTGCGATGGCATAACCAATCCCACCCTTTGCTCCACACCCGGAGATAAGTGCGGTTTTATTTGCTAATTGATTGGATAAATTATTAGATATTGTGCTCAAGTTCGCCCTTTGCCGCCTTGGTTGAGGCGGTTAATACTAACTTTGGTTTTTCCCTATTACGTTTAGTGATCTCAGCCTTTATCTCTTTAACTGTCTCTGGAATGCCATTTTCATAGGCATAGAGGGCTAGTGCGAATAATCGAGCAAATACTTTGCCATCACTATCTGTGAACTTAAGTCCACTAGTTTTTTTACGATTTGATACTCCGATAATAAAATCATTTCCTGCCTCATTTCGGGCAGCGGATAACAGCTTGGCAAAGCTCCACTCCACTGTGTTATAGGCGCCAGTAAAAATAAGTCGTTGATTTGTCAACTTTACTAAGCTCTGTTCCTTATCTATCTGTGTATCAACTCCTGGCGTAATACTTCCTTTAAATTGACCAACTCTCACTCTAATGCCAGCAACTACAGGTATTGAGATACCAGATGAGCCACCAGAGTAGGTAGATGGGGTTCTACCAGCCTCATGATAAGTAGCTTGGCCAGTCCATAAAACTAACTCACCTTTCTTTTGAACTAATTGGTGGTCCTCTGGCTCATCTCCCTTAGCTGCATTAGTAAAGATATCTAATGCTGAATTTAAAATATCTATCTCAGATTGCCATTCATGCATCTCTAATTCAAAGAGTGCTTCCGCTCTTTTAACGCTACGGCGGGCCTTGAAATCTGCAATAAATCCCATGGGGGCAATAGTAATCAAATGATTTTGTCTTGAGTGTGGCTCTGGTTGCGAGGGCTTTCCTACTATACTCATAGTCATTATGCGGCGCCTTTTAGGGATAACTAGATATGCGGTGGTTATTCCCGCTTTAGCCTCGATTTTGGGTGCTTTGCTGCTCATGGCACAGGGATCAATTTCCATGGTGATGGTTTTAATAGAGGCCGTTTCAAATGACTCTACTTTAAAGCAATCAATCGTGGATGTATTGACCGCAGTGGATGCCATTTTATTGGGCACGGTTCTGCTCGTAATTGGTTACGGCATATACGAGTTATTTATTGATGCCGATTTAAATGTCCCGAACTGGCTACGAGTAGATGATTTAGATGATTTAAAATCGAAGTTAATTGGGGTGGTTGTAGCCATTATTGCAGTGGTATTTGTCGGTGTATTTGTTGACACAGATCGAGCGGATCGCGTGGTCTCATATGGTTTAGCAGCTGGCTCTATTGTGGCAGGCCTTGCCCTTTTCACCTTCGCCACAAAGAAGGAGCGGGGCGGCGGACGAGTCTCAAAATCAAGGGAGTAGGCACATAGGGGAAGTTTTTATAAATTACCGGTCAATAATTTTTTGTGGAATATGGAAATAATCGAGGTAATAACGCATTCGCCGTAATCTTCGGGTAAGAGTTAAGTATCAAGTAAGAGTTGAGGAAATAGTTTTATAAACTACTTGACAGGTTTTTCTCTGTGGGTGTTTAGTACTTCCACTACTAAAATTTCTACATGGAAATCTTCGGTAGGACGTTTGAGAGCAGTACTGGTGAATAGTTAGAAATAACTGTTAGTGCTAATCGCAACTGAGCCAACCAGGAAATACTCGAACGGTTTGATAGGCCGCTTGGTGGTAAGTCGGGAAACTGACTAGACCAATAGACTTGATAAGAGTGGACAGTTGGACACTACAAGGTGCGGGAAAATCCCGCCATGCGTGAGCTCAATAAAAAGAGGCCCCTCGATCTAATACATCGAGGGGTCTCTTACTTATAAGGGTACTATCCCGACCAGTAAATAATTGGGATATCAATTGGTTTCACAAAAAATTATTAGACTGTCAAGCACCTTCATTTCTGCTCCCTACGCAGGTAAATCCGTTTACCCTTTAATTATTTCAACACTCAATGAATTTAAGTCGCAATATCTAGAATGATCCAATTTAGCCCCAAATAGATAGTAATAGTTATGACCTTTGTAAATGTGATAGTGGGTAGGGGGTACCCTTACCTATTTTTAATTGGGGCCAATTTGCCCCCTACCACCATTGCGGCACCAATAAGGACTAAGTTTTTGACAATGTACTGCCCCTCCAGAGTGAGATTAAATGGAAAATCAATAAAGCAGATCTCAGGACGTAGCACTAATGGTAAAAAAGTGCCTGGCATCTGCAAGGCAAGAAGAAATAAGCCAAACCGAATTAACGGGGTGTAAAGCAGGCACATACCAATTAGAATCTCCCAGTAACCGAGGATTGGGATAAAGATATCTGGATCAAACCAGTAGATAGTTTTAGTAATAACCTCATTAGCTGGTGAATCACCAAAGGGCTTGAGAGCACCAAACCAGATAAAAACAACTCCCAATGAGACCCTAAGTACTGGCAGAGACCAACCGTTTAATCTTTCAATTAGAAGTGAGTCAAACTCCTTCAAATTAAAGTTTTTGAAATCCCGTAAGTTGTTCAAGGTTACTTAGCTGGCTCAAGCTCTGGAGTTGGGGCTGGGATCACGGGTGTAATTACCGGATCTCGCTCCCGTCTTACAACCCGATCTGGCTCACCGATCTCAGCCATTTAATCCCCTTACCTTGATAACTCGAGAACTCTACCTTATTACTCAAAATCTGATAAGTCACTCGCTGAAGGTATTTATTGTCACACACCTCCATCAAAGTCATATCCACGAAAAGTAGCTCTTTAAATTTATGCTATTAGGTCTAACCTTTAGTTATGGGCACAAGTACAAATCGGCAACGATTAATCAAATGGGTGAGGAGATACCCCTTAATTGCCCTTTTAGTTCTTACCCTGGGCTACTTATTAGGTGGCTTTTCGGAAATGGATAACGGCTTTATCCCACAACAAATAGTAATTAACGCACTTTACCTATTTATAGCTCTTGTGCCGCTGGGGTTTATTATTGCATTTTTAATAGTTGGCAAATTAGGTGATTTAGAAAGTGCTGCCAATAAACGAAAACAAGCTAATTTTACCTATCAAGACGTTTTTGATCTGCCCTCGCAAATTATGCATGGTTATAAGTTGGCGATGGTAACTGGCAGATCACCCACCTTGACTGGCTTAACCGGGGATAGATATCTATCGGATGCCCAGGCGGTTTGTGAGGAGAATCCAGAACATATTCCACCGGTGGCAGAGTGTGAATGTGGTTTTTATGCTTATAAAGAGTTAGCTGATGCCCAATTTGAGTTAACAATTAATCCAGGTGCATTTTTATTAGATGTAGATTTATTTGGCCTAGGTTTTACCTATAAAAATGGATTCAGAGCAGAGAGCCAGGTAGTAAATCGGCTAATTACACCTAGTAGATGTATGCGATGTCGATTACTGCCAGCAAAAGTATTTGTTACTACCTATAGATTAGGTTATGAAGATACCGCTTGGTGGCAGTGGCAATTGCGGTGCGTAATTTGTAGTAGTAGTTTTAAGATAGAAGATAAATTAACGATCGAACAGATGGCACAACGTTTGGCTGTGAAAATTAACTAGCTTTTTTCCTAAATTTAGCGAAATATTTAACCCCACCACTAGCCCATAGCCCCCAAATAACCAATAATGGCTGGAAAAGTAATCTAATAAACCGCTTTTGATCATTATCCAAGCCAAAGGCATCTATGCCATTTACATATTGATTTATATTTCCTGGAAATATCAGTATAAAAAATATAGTGGTAATCAAACCAATTAAGGCTCGGTATTTTTTAAATTTAAATACAGTAATAAAAAGTAGAAAGCCTAATGCCATTTCTACTAAACCAGATACCACCACTACAAACTCTGGGTCCAATGGCAACCAAGTAGGAACCTGGGCTTCAAACTCTTTTCGATTTGAGCCAAGATGGCTAGTGCCTGCGAAAAAAAGAAAAGCACCTAGTCCAAGTTGAGCTATATTTTTTAGTGACACCATGGTGTAAGTAAAGCCGATTTTTAGCTATTCAAGCTACCTTTGGAATATGAGTAAATCATTGAACGTCGAATGATAGCAAATTATCAAGGGGCGTTAAGTATTTACACAGCACTTATATGACAAAATAAGGGGCGTGGCTACTAAAAAATCTGCAAGTAAGTTAATCACCGCCCCAAATCCTAAAGTTATTGATTTAAGTATTAATCAAAAATTAGCTCTTGGTATAGCAGTAATATTGGTAGTTTTATTTGCCTCAAGCGCTGCAATATTTAGTAAGGTCGATAATAAGTATCCAAATACCATCTCATTTTCAGCAACTGGCAGCGCTGAGGTGGTGCCAGATGCGATAAAGATAAGTGCCACCGCTACCATCTTGGCTAATCGCTCAAGTAGTGCGATAGCGCAGCTCGCACAGGTAGCAGATCAAATCCGTGCGGTATTAAGTGAGAACTCTATTGATGCCAAAAACATATCTTCGGCAAATCTCTCCTTATTTCCAGAGTACTCATACCAACCAAATCGTGGCAGATCCCTACTTGGCTACCGCGCATCGCAAAACTTTGAAATTAATATCCTAGATAGCAAACAGGCTGCGCTAGTAATTGATCAAATGGTGGCTAAATCAGGTGATGATCTACAAATTAACTCAATCTACTCATACATATCAGATCCAACAGCTGCTACCGAAAAAGCTAGAGCAGATGCGATGGCCAAGGCCAAGGCAAAAGGTGAGGCGTATGCAAAGTTAGCAGATGAGGATTTAGGGGATGTTATTTCGATAAATGAAGATAACTCTCAAGGTCAACCAGTTCCAATGCAAATGGCAAAAGATAGTGTTGGTGCTACCTCATTTGATATGGGATTAAGCAAAGTAACGGTAAGTATTTATATTACCTACGAATTAGATTAACTTTGCTCAAGTAGCTGGATTAATTAGTAAGAGCTGACCACTATCAGTTGTTGCAACCATAACTCCACTACTTAACACCTCTAAATCTCTAATTCGCTGCCCCACATCCACACTTACTACCTCACCCACCCGTTGCTTATCTAGTAATTGAATAAAGATTAAAGATTGATTGGCTAATGTGCCCATCACTAATTGCTCAGACCAGCTGCCCCAGTTTGAAGTAGCTGGTAAGTGAATTAACTCAGTTGGTGCCACCGATGGCACCCAGTAGTAGAGCGGTTTTTCAAAACCTTCATGTGTGCCGGGCCTGGCTGGTTTTACATAATCAAAAAAACTATATCGATCACCATAGGTAACACTTGGCCAGCCGTAATCAATCCCTTTTTTAATTAGATTTAACTCATCCCCACCCCGTGGTCCATGCTCTGAGGTGTAAAGATCTGTGCCAATTAATACGATGCCTTGTTGGTTTCGGTGCCCAGATGAAATCTTCTCAACTTTACTTGCGCCTACCTTAAAGACCGATCCTAAATCACCTCTAGCTGATTTATTGCCAATCTTTTTAAAGCCTAGATCGCCAATAGTTAAATAAGCAGTTGTCTTATCAATTACCTCAAGCCGGCCAGCTGCATGTTGGACCGCAGAGACTGGCACACATGGCTTTGAGTTAAACCAATCTTTTTGCTTACTTAGCGTAGGTTTTTCAGTAAGTGCAACCTCATAAGCAGAAAGTCTTACCACCACACACTTACTTGTTTTATTATAAATTGGATAAGAGATTAAGACGGATGCGCTTTTACTATCAGTAGCTAAAACTGCGATATCGGTGATGGCAAATCTAGAGTCATTTAACCGCTGATTAGGTGAGATCACCTGGCCAATTAACTGCTCACTTTTTGTAGTTAAATCATAGAGATAAAGATTTGAACCATTTCTACCACCACCTAGCAAAAACTTACTATCGCTCAACTTAGCAATCGCTGCCCCGCGCTCACCATTGCTGCCAACCACCTTTAGATTAGGGGTATCAATGGTGGTAATACTTATCTTTGGAGCTAACGGATTTGCGGTCGCAGTATGTATTGAGAGAAAAGCAATAAGAGATGCGGTTAGCAGTTGGGAAATAAACTTAAGCATGGAAGGTAAATTCTATCTCTCCAAGCCTCTTTGCTTTATATGATCTGGCTAACTTGATTAAACTACCCAAAGTTAAGGGCTGTTAAATTAAAAACCATAGCTGCCCCAGTATTTTCCAATATATTCACCATATACTTCTCAGGTTAAGAGCAGGGTAAAAATCTTTCTTAAGGTGATAGGTATTGAAACTTATATCAAGTAGACAGCTAGTTATAGCTATTTCTCTGCTCTTACTTACTGCCTGTAGTAGGCAAAGTGAGAGTACTCAATCAGAGCTTGGACCATGTAGTAGTGATCAAAAGGTAGTGGTCTCAGATCATATCTCAGGCCAAATTAGCGCAATTGAAAAGTTAGATTTTAAAAAGGCTTATACCTACGCAGCAAAATCATTTCAAGAAAGTGTGAGTTTGGCGCAATTTGAGAGTGTGGTGACCAGGCAGTATCAAATGTTGATTACAAATAATGGTTATAACTTTACGGAGTGTTTGGCTGAAGAGGGGTATGTAATTCAGAGCGTAAGGGTGGCTACAAACTCTGGTGAGATTGATTTGTCCTATCGCTTAACTTTGATTGATAAGAGATTAGGGGTGGTAGCGGTAACAATTAAACCCGCATCTTTGGATTTAAATACCTAACTGCCACCTGCTGAATCTTGATTTAAATCTTTATCTCTCCCTTATTAATTTTAGTAGAATTAAATGTTGGTTTGGTAGTAAGAATCATGGGAATGGAGTAGATCTCATTTTTCTTCACTTACCCAACACTGGCCTTGGTAACAAAACCTTTACTTATTATTAGATCCACCCGATCAAGTCGATAATCCTTAGTTAAGGCAAAACTTTGCCCATCCTCTTGCGCAATCCTATGGCTTCCTGATAGGGATTGGATGCAGGAGATTGCCACCTCTTTTTTCATCCCAATTAATGTGGCCGCTTGGGCATTGGTAATAGCAACTGGATTACTTGGAGTAACAGTTGGACAGATGGCTGGCTCAAAAACTTCACCATAGATCTCCTTTGAACCAGTGGAGAGAGTAATCGAACTCTTTGCCTTAGACCTTATTGCAAATGAGTAGATTCCCTCAATTGCAGTGGATGAAAATCTTGCTAGGTAAAGGTAATTAGTTCTGCCATATGGCTCATAAAATTTTGTTCGCTCAGTGAACTTAACAATACTAATTGTCCCATCTGGTGCGGTAATGGTTACCACAGGTAGTTTAGAGAGTGCCATCCTATTTTCAGGTGCTTTATCAATAATTAAATACTCAAAATTTAATAACTCACCAGCCTTCAAGGATACTCTAAAGCCTTGTTGTTGATTTGGCTTTGTGAAATTTGCTCGCAATGCAAATGAAACTGTGCCATCTACCAAGATTGGGCCCTTATCTGGGCTGGAGTGTTTGGCGGTGAGGGGTACTGGTTGATGGGCGGTAGCGAAAGAGCTTTGCCCGATCGTAAATGCTGATATCAATGCAGTGATGACCAGAAAGTGGTGCGCACTTAGCATAGGCAGATTTAAGCACAGGAATCTGAGAATTTACCCTTGCCCTAGATAAAATCCAGGTCTAGCCTGTTTGGTATGTATCAGCATGGCGTTAAAAATACTTTGCGGGCTGGATCAATAATATTTGGCCTCTCTGCAATATTTTTACTTATTGCTCCTGGTTTATTCCTAGAGTTATTAAAGCTTCCCATCTCCGATGAGTTGATCTGGTCAATGCGCATGATCGGCATCACCTTAGTGGCGCTAGCTGGTAATATGTGGCAGAACTCAAAGTTAACCAATGCTGCCGGGATTAAATTTGTCGGCCGAGTTATGCTCTTATCAGCTCTGGCCCTAGGTCTATTAACTATTTTTATTCCAGCAGAGCTTGCGCCCTTTACCATTTTTTATGCAGTAATTGGTTTAGGTTTTGCCCTTCTCTATCTGATAAACCTGACTCGAAGGTAGTTCGTAGCGCTACTTTCTCGCCTATAGTTAAGGTGTGGGTCAACCGGCGCGGGTAGCAAAGATAAAAAATGGCTTTGCGCCAAAAATCTGTATTACCTGCAATCTGCCCTTTGAGTGGCGTAAAAAGTGGGCAAAAAATTGGGAAAATGTTAAGTACTGCAGCAAAAAATGTGGTGGCAAGTGAAGCGAATTATCTATATCCCCTTTGATCACCTTCACCCAAAGTTTGGCGCTCTAAAAACAGCGGAACCCAAAAATGATCTAATAGTTTTAGTTGAATCTGCTCGAATGGTTCAAAAGGATGAGTGGAATAAGGTCAGGCTTTACTTTCTTATCTCAAGTGCCAGACATTTTGTCCAGGAGTTAACCGCACTTGGCTTTACCGTTAGATATGAAAAAGCTGCCACCACAGTGGCTGGTTTAGAAAAGATAAAAAGTGAGTTTCCTAAACTGCCTATTATCTGCGCTCACCCCTCATCCCACCTACAAGCTGAGCAATTAGCAAAGTTTGGGGTTAGCTTTGTTGAGAATGATCTATTCCTGACCCCTCGTAATCTTTTTATTAGCTGGGCAGATAATCAAAAGAGTTTTCTGATGGAAAACTTTTATCGAGGCCAGCGAAGCCGGCTTGGCGTATTAGTTGAGGGCGGCAAACCAGTTGGTGGCAAGTGGAACTTTGATAAGGAGAATAGATTGCCCCCACCTAAAAATTATAAGTATCCACCCTATTTAAAACATAAAACAGATGAGATTGATAACGAGGTTGCTTTGGAGTTAGGAATTACCCCAAGTGATACCTGGGGCACAACCCGTAAGGCAGCTAAGGCGCAATTAAAAAACTTTATTGATCACCACTTTAAAAACTTTGGCCCCTATGAGGATGCGATGACGGGTGAAAATTGGGCGCTACACCACTCCCTACTTAGCCCTTATCTAAATAATGGTTTGCTTCATCCATCTGAGGTGCTAGCTGCAGCCCTTAATGCTTATAAAAAAGGCACAGTTGATATTGCATCTGCTGAAGGTTTTATCCGGCAGATTATTGGTTGGCGCGAGTATGTAAATGGCATGTATTGGTATTTAGGAGCTGATTACAAAAAAGGTAATCACTTAAATGCAAACCGTAAGTTGCTGCCATTATTTACCGATCCAGGTAAAACCAAGATGAATTGTGTTAAAACAACTGTGAAAGATATAAAAGTGCGTGCTTGGGTGCACCATATTCCAAGGCTTATGATCTTAAGTAATTTAGCCTTAATTACTGGAACTAATCCGCAAGAGTTTTTAAATTGGATGAGACGAGAGTTTATTGATGCCACCGATTGGGTAATGGTGCCTAATGTAATTGGCATGGGGCTGCATGCAGATAATGGCAAGATGATGAGTAAGCCATATGCCGCAGGGGGTGCGTATATCTCCCGAATGAGTACCTACTGCAAAGGGTGTGCGTATGATCCAAAGCTTAGAGCCGGTGATAATGCCTGTCCCTTTACCACCTTGTATTGGGATTTTTTAGATCGGCATAAGAAAGAGTTTGTGAAAAATCATCGAATGAGTCAGCAGATAAATGGTATTAAGCGCTTATCAGATCTACCCCAATTAAAAGAGCGCGCAGTTGAGGTTTTATCTGGTTTAGATAAAGGTTTGATTTAAGATGCTGGTATGAAGACAAATTTTCAATCCATTACTGGCATTATTGGGATTGCCTTAGTTTTTATCTATGCCATCGGCGCTAGCAGATGGACCACCACTGGTAGCTCTTGGTATCGCTCCCTTAATGCACCCAGTTGGCAGCCACCTGATTTTATCTTTGGCATTATCTGGCCATATAACTTTGTGATTTTAGGGGTAGCAGCGGTCAGCGTTGCTAATCAGTTAAGTACCCCTAAAACTATTGCTTATTTGAGTATCTTTGCCCTCTCGATATTTTGCGCACTTACCTGGTCATACCAATTTTATGGGCCACACAATTTAAGCCTTGCCTCTGCTGCCTTGGTAGCAACAGCAATTCTTACCATCCCAATGCTCTTTTTTATATATCAAGCATCAGTTGGAGTATTTATTGCCACACTGCCCTACCAAATCTGGGTAATTATCGCTAGCTACCTAAGTGCAAGCTACGCTAAGTTAAATTAGCTCTTATCTCGGTGAGCTGATTTCGATAAGAAGATAGCAAAGACTAAGGCGACCACCACTAAGGCATTTAAACCCAACTCATATAAAGCTCTTCTAAAGGCCTCATCTGATTTAGAGGCGGTCAAGGTAAGGGATGCACCAACCGTTAAAATATGCCGAACTGCCGCAATTACGCCAATAATTAAAAACTTATCTAATTGATATACGCCATCGGTAAACCGCGAGATTACTGTGCGCAGGATCTCTAAAATAATTACAATAAATAAAATGTCATTAACACCTTGAATCATGCCATTTGGAAAAAAGGGCGCAGTTTCAATTAAGCGCTTAATTGAGTAGAAGAAGGCACCAATGCCGATGATAAATAATGCAATCGCCAAGATGGCGTGAAATACATCTTCAATTAAATCCACATACTTAATGGGCAGAATTGAGGTTTCAATTTGAGCTGGTTTTTGTTCTTTTTTCATACCTTAAATGTTACGGGCAAAGCTAAATACCAATTGGTTAGACACCCCATATTATTTACTTAAGCGGGAGAGAATCTTGCCAATTAAGCGCACAATTAGCGAGCTCCTATGGGAGGCCACCCAAAAGTATCCCCACCTGCTAAGTGGGCCAAGAATTTTTAAAGATAAAGAAAGTAGCTTATTGCCCCGTTTTTTTAGCAAGAAAATCACCGCAACTATTGCGCCATACTTTTTATCACCATCAATGACAAATACCTGCTGGCGACACACTTCTAAAGTTAAACCATACTTAGCTAAATCAGCTCTTTGAAAGGCAATTGCGCTGATATCAAGTTTTTTACTTACCCAATTGATGCATTGCAAGCAAAATTTACAATCACCATCATAGATAACAATTGGTGCTGGCATTAATTACTTAAAGTTAATTAGCGAATTTAATTACTCAGCGAAATCGCCGCCGCGGCCAGTGCTCTTATTTTTTGGTGGCTTTGGCTTTTCATACTTGTACAAAAACACCCCTAGCAAAATCACTAGAGGTGCTAATGTAAGTAAAACCTCTTTCATTGCTTAATTACATACCAACGATGGCAAGGTATGCAACTACAAATACCACAACATCTAGCACTACGATCAAAGCTGCAGTGGCAGAGACAAATGATTTTGAGCCAGCAATTTTGCTTGCCAGCGCGCTCTTCTTTGCGATCTTTGCTAGATCATCACAAACTGCTTCACCCTCACGGATAGCTGCGTATTGATTTAAGGTAGTTAAAATTCCAGTTATTGCAACTACTACTATTGCAAAGTACTTAGCCTCATCAGTTGCTTTATCAAAGTAACCTAGTGCAGATAGTACAAAGGTTGCGATTAAAACCAATATCGGCTGCATTTGGGCAGAGATAATTTGCCCTCTTTGCTTATTCCAGGTTTCAATTAACTCTTCTTCATTCATATTTACTCTCCCCTTAACTTATTGGACCTTTGGCTGATCCATGGCGTAGGAAAAGTTTAGAGTTATTTACCTGCTATCCCTGTCATTCCGAACTCGATTTAGGTGAAGATTCTGTGAACTTGCCTACGCGTTACGCTCATTTATCTGCGTTTTGATCACTTATGCCTAATTATTGCTGTTTTTCTAGCCAACTTTGATAAAACTCTTCTAACCCCCAGGCAGCAGTTGCCCTAATTGAAACCCCTCTAGCCCCTGTTCTTCTAATGAAACCTTTGGCAATAATTAAATTAGAGCTCTTAATAATATGAGCATAACTTTGCTGGCTATCCTCAAAGAAAGATAAGTCATTGCAGCCATAACCATCATCTAATGTTAAGAATAAGACTCGTTTGCCACTTCTAATTGGTGGCGACTGCAGCGCCACCTTTACACCTACTACTAATACCTCTTGATTTGATCTTAATTTTATTAAATCACTTGATTTATAAACCTTTAGCTCATTTAAAAAGTGGGCGTATGGGGTTAGTAGGTGCTGGCTTAAATCTAGCCCAAGATTTTCTAACTCACTTTTTATCTGCTCACCTTGCGTAACATCAGGTAGACCTAAACTATCTATTTCACCTGGGGAAAGATCTAGTGATAGCTGTCCCTTATGACTTTTGCCAGCATTTAGCTGTTTTAACTCCTGTAGGTGAATATAAAGATCTCGTCGATTTAATTTACTGCCCTTATTAATATTATGTAATTGATCAAAGGCGCCAATCTCAACTAACACTTGGGTAGTTGGCCAAAATGATCCAGAGCGATAGGTAAAATCTGCTAGATCGGTATATGGGCGGTTATTAATTATTGATTTAATCTCAGCACTAGAGATACCAGCGATATCAGCAAGGCCAACTCGAATGCCATAACCAGTTGCATCTGGCAGGGTTAATACCTCACCACTACTTTTAGTATTTGGTGCGGTATATAAATAGGTATTACTACTAGCAGCTACCTTTTCTACTAGGTAACCCTGATCTGATTTATTGATATCAATTGGCAGGATCTTTATCCCCCACTGCCTAGCCTCATCAATTATTAATCGCTTTGGATACATCCCAGGTTCATGGGTTAACACCGATGCTAAAAATGCTGCGCTGTGATGAGTCTTAAGGTATGCCGATTGATAGGTAGTAAGGGCAAAGGCGGATGCGTGCGCCTTACAAAAACCAAAGGAGGCAAAATCTGCCAAGATGCGCCAACACTTATCAACAACTGCTTTGCTATAACCACGTTTAGCAGCTGCTAAATAAAACCAATCACACTCAGCTTGCGCGCTATCTGGATTACCTAAATTACGTCGCATCTGATCGGCCCGGCCATAGGTAGCACCAGTAATAATGGCAATAATTTGAATTACCTGTTCATGAAAAACTACTACCCCTTGGGTTTGAGCTAAAACTTCAACTAGATCTGCATGGATAAAGGTGGGCGCACTTAAGCCATCTCGGCTATTTAAAAATGGTGAGATCATCTCCGATTTAATCGGTCCTGGTCTAAACAGTGAGATTCCAATGACTAAATCACTAAATTGATTTGGTACTAACTTACCAACTAGCTCCCGCTGCCCTGGGCTTTCTACTTGAAATAAACCAATAGTTCTAGTGGATTTAACTAGATCAAAGGTTAACTTATCATCTAGTGGGATTTTATTAATATTTAACTTATCCTCCTCTACCCGCTCAATCTCCTTTAGGGTGTAAGCAATTGCTGATTGCATCCTTACTCCCAGTACATCTAATTTAAGTAGACCAATATCCTCCACATCATCCTTATCAAAGGTAAGCATGGGGTAATTACTTTGATTTATCATGATGGGTGAAAAATCCTGCAATCTAATATCAGAGATCGCCACCGCACATGGATGCATTGCCAGATGCCTTGGTAATTTATCTAAGCGCATGGCTAGCTTTATAGTGGCCTTAATTAGCGGTGCGGATAGATCTAGCCTTCTTAGCTCTGGAAACTCTTTGATAGCAGATGCAATATTGCGCGCACTTATATGGGGCATTGATTTTGCTAATAAATCTATCTGCATTCGATCTGCCCCTAAGGCAGCGCCAGCATCTCTGATGGCATGGCGAGCGCGATAGCGCTCCACCATTGCCACCGTGGCACACCGTGATTTATTAACCTCACTTTGCCAATTAGCATCACCATACTTTTTAAAGATTAAGTCATAGATCTCATACCTTCGATCTGACTCCACATCAATATCGATATCTGGTAACTCATTTCGCTCGATCGAACAAAATCGCTCCATTAACAATCCATTTGAGATTGGCTCCACCTCTGAGATACCAAGTAGGTGGCAGATAAGTGAGCCGGCGCCGCTACCTCTAGCAGCAACTCGAATCCCTAATTGTTTAGCAGCATCGGTAATACTTGCTACCGTTAAAAAGTAGGAGGCAAAACCTAATTGATTAACAATCCAAATCTCCTTAGCTAATCTAGCTTTTACCTCATCCTTCATACCTGCTGGGTAGTAGTAATTAATCTGATCTGCTGCCTTATTTTCTAATATGGTAATTAGCTGCCCATTATTTTGGGCGTTAAATAATGCCGGCTCTGGTAGGTGAATATTGCCTAACCCAATCTCACCGCGAGCTGATAATTTACAGCTTTGGGCAATATCTTCACTCATCTTTAGTAAGCCCTTACTACTTACCTCACCAGCTGCCCTAGCAATCTGATCTGCCACGATAAACATCTGCTCACTACTTTTTAAATAACCCTCGCCATTGCTGCGATCTAAGCTGGCATCACTGATTAAAACTAGCTTTCGACTAGCATCTAATAGATCTGCAACTGGGCCATCTTGTGGGGTGAGCAAGCGCACCTGATTACTTAACACTGCCGGGATCTGATGCTTAATAGCAAAGGATAGGGATTTAGCAGCAGCTGCAGTTGATCTTAAGTTGCCTGCTCGCTCTAAATGGCTAACACACTCAAGAGATACCTGGGCAAAGTAATTACTACTTAACTGATAGATACTTAACGCTGCCCCCTCATTTCTTGCAATTAGGTTTTTAACCAAAGTACTTTGCGGACCAAAAAGAGCGATTACATCCTTTGCATAATGGCCAAACTTTTCTAATATCTCTTTGGTTAATACCCCATCTGGGCTATTGGTATTGATTGCGGTAATTAATCGATATAAGGATGAGAGTTTGCCACTTTGGGCAAGAAGCGTAATTCGCTCCTGTTTTTGGATAAAGCCAATATTAATTCCTAAGATTGGCTTGATATCAAATGCTTCACAAGCTTTAGCAAATCTAATCGCCCCAGCCATATTATCTCGATCAGTTAAGGCTAAAGATTCTAAATTTAATTTAGCAGCCTGCGCTACTAATTGCTCTGGAGTTGCGGTGCCAAATTTAAAGGAGTAGCCAGAGGCCACCGATAGATGGGTGAAATCTTTGATCAACTTACTAATCACTTACTTCTTATTTCTAGAGTTGACTCTAGAGCTTGGCCTTATCTGCCAAGAGTTATCACCTTGATTAAACTCGATCTCAAAGGTAGTGATCGCGCCAATTGGTGCCGCCTCTACCTGCCAAAACTTAATTACTTCATCCTCTACCTCGGTCTGATCTTCTAAACTTTGCCACCAATTATTTGTCTGCAGCCAGTGAGTAAGAATTTGATTAATATGAAAACGCGCCCCGTTATAAACAAACTCAACTGGCTCACCCCTATCGGTGAGCCGGCGAATTTGCGCCGGGGTATTTGCGCTGCTATTAGCGCCTGATTTGCGTTCGAACATATGTTCGATAAGATACTAAACCCCACCGACATCGGGCAAGTAGGCAGATTAGCGAAGCTGCATACTTAAATTTTGGCTGCCTAAAAAATCGGTAAGGTTAAAAAAGAGTTTCACTCGCAGGCAGTGCAATTGGATGGGCTAATTGCGCACCAGAGTTTCTAGCATTATTTACCTCATCCGTTACCGGCCAAAACCTTAACTGCTCATCTGGTTTGGGTAGATCAAGCATATGTAAATAATCTGCTACCTCACTCTTTGATAACTCATTTGGAGTTAGCCACTCTGCCCAAAGTGTGCTTGGCAAAATTACCGGCATTCGGTTATGAATTGGTGCCACAACTCCGACAGCGCCTCTAGTAATAATGGCAGCGGTAGTAAGTACTTGATTACTCTCTGGATTAACCCACTCTTCATAGATACCAGCAATCGCTAAAGTTTTATTATCTTTATTTGAGATAAAAAAAGGTTGCTTTGGTCGATACTTGCCTAACTCAGTTGCCCATTCGTAGTAACCACTTACTGGTACTAAACATCTTCTACTTTTAAACGCTTCTCTAAAAGTTGGCTTCTCGCTAATACTTTCTACTCGAGCATTTATCGAATTCGCCTGCCGAGATGAATCCTTTGCCCAACTTGGAATTAACCCCCAAGATGCCAGGTTTATCTCCCTGGTAACAGATTCATTTTTACTCTCACTTATAAATGGAATGGTGGTAGTTGGTGAGATATTCCAATTACTTACTTTATAGGCAGAGTTTGAATTTTTAGCATTGTATTCCAGGGCTAAATCATCGCCTGATATATTTAGCGCATATCTGCCACACATAGTAAAACTCTATCTAAAGCTGAAATTATTAAGCAATTATGGAATTTTCTGCCCTGGACAACTATCCAAAATTGCTCTCATAGCTGCTTGTTCCGGAGGCGTCACCCAGAGCGAGTACTTAGCCTTAATCGCTATCTGTCTTGCTACATATTGACATCGATATGGCTTGTATGGCGGCAGCCAAGTTGCTGCATCCCCATCACCTTTTTGCCTATTCAACCTGGCATCAATAGCGATTAAATTGAGTGGATCATTGGCTAATTCAGTGCGCTTATCTTTATCAAAATAAGCAGCTCCAGTTTGCCAGGCGTTAGAGAGTGCGACTACATGATCGATATCAATAGTTGATTTTTTACTGCTAAATACTAGATTTTTATTACTAAAGGGATCTTGCAATACACCAGCTACTACCTTGCAATCTCTCGTGCCATCCTTAAAAACAATTTGCGTTAAATCTCGTTTCAAAGTCTCATTTCTACTATCACATCCATTTCGATCTAAATCAGACCAATGTGGAAATTGTGCTCTACTATAGCCACTCTTGGCCGCCCGCCCCTTGACCTCAAGTGTGGACAGAACTGTTGCTGCTTCATTACTTGCAGTAGCAACGCCACTTTGTGGCAGCAGTAGAGCAACTAAAAGTAATAAAGATACTACTGGCCGTCTCATACCGTAATACTCTTAGTAGTTGCGACTAAATGCAAGTATCTAAATTACAGTTGAACCTATCTGAGAGCTGGCTGAACTCAGCAACAAGATTAGATCAATAATGACAGTAATTATTAAAACTTTAAAAATTAACCTATCAGTGGCGACAGAGGTTAAGAGAGCACCAATTAAGCCTACAATCAAAAGAATTGGGCTGGGATTTACCGAATTTAATAATAGGGTTGTGCCAGTTAGTAAACTGGCAATAATTATTCTTGAATTTCGCTTGCCTAACCTTTGCGGCAGACCAATAATCTCAGATTTTAAATCCTCAGTTATATCTTTAAGTACATTGGCAAAATGCGCTGCCACCCCAAGGCAAGCAGCTGAGATTAATAGCCAAAGCGGTGGGGTGCGATCTGTTGCCACCACAATACAGGCCACCAATGCCGCAAATGCCAAGGCGTATGGCAGTGGCGAAAGGAGGGTGAATTTGAAGTAAAAGTTGTAGGAAATACCTAAGCCAACACCTAGTAAGTAAATCAATCCACCCTTGATTCCTAGTGGGCCAAATAAATTTACTAAGATCGCAAGAGGGGTAACAATTTTTATCGCACTTTTTAGCTGAGAGGTTGTAATCTTTCCGGAAACTAATGGCTTATCGGTGCGATTATGTTTTAAATCATCCTGATAATCATATAAATCATTAGTAAAACCAACCAATAGCTGGCCTAGAAAAACACCAAATGCGATTACAAGAGCTGGGCCCTCCCACCAAAGTGATGATGCTAGGAGAAATGAAATTAAAGTTACCGCACTCGTTGGCCCAATATGACAAGCGCGCAGAATAGAAAGCAATTTTACTTACTACCGATAGCTTTCTTTAAATCTAAATACTCTTCACAATTTTCACCACAAAGCTTCTTTAATTTAGCCAGATTTTTCTTTGCTGAAGAGAGTTTTTTGGTCTGTAGAAAAAGCTCGCCTTGATACTCCAGTGCCCCTAAATGATTTGGATTTATTTTTAAGGCCTTTTGATAATACTTAGCCGAGGCGGAAAATTGCTTAAGATTTCTACTACTAAATCCTAATAAATTATTGATATCAGCATTATTTGCATAGCTTTTATCTGCTTGCATTAATAAGTTAAGAGCTGCGGTGAAGTTTTTCTGATTGATGAGAGCTTCTGCCTCACTTAAGAATGCGGATAACTGCTTGGCAGCTGGTGCGGCTGGAGTTGGTGTGGCAGCTTTAGCGGCAACCTCTAATTTTCCCAACTCAAATCCTTTAAGTCTAGATTTAGCAGAGTTTGAATTATTATGTTGGCCTAGGAAATTTGAGGTGCCATCCTTACCACAGATAGCAGTAATTCTTGAAGATCCTCCTGG
>Ga0194125_10004227_pt1 | contig 22537 bp, 20 predicted proteins | sample TA2KigC250mmetaG_FD_148626 | JGI IMG/M metagenome (GOLD analysis project Ga0194125, IMG submission 148626) | Freshwater microbial communities from Lake Tanganyika, Tanzania - TA2015034 Kigoma Deep Cast 250m | ecosystem: Environmental > Aquatic > Freshwater > Lake | place: Tanzania: Lake... | reverse complement strand
GTGTCATCTCCCTTTCAGTCAGCCAGGCGCTGACCATCACGCCAATGGCGATCAAAAGCCCATACCAACGGAAGGCCAGTTGAAATTTCCCTAGATCGAGCGTAAAGATGATGGGATCCATGTCTTCTCCTATTCGATATACCCTAACCCGCGCAGGCGTTCCAAAACATATTCTTCGTTCAGGTTGGCGGTCAGTTTGTCGAGCTGGCCCGAAGCCCTTCCAGCAGCCCACGCCAGGCATTCATCCAGATCGGCCCCCATTCGTTCCAGGCGGTCGGCGTCGTCTGTGAGCAATTGCATCTCTTGGGGGTCGCTGGCCAGATCGTAAAGCTCATCCTGCAAATCATCAATGCGCAATAATTTATAGAAATCTTCGAAGATAGCCCAATGACTGGCTTTACAAGGAAAAGCTTCTGCGATAGCCGGTTCTTGCTTCTCGATGATTTTGATCAAGTTCATGGGCGGATAAGCTTCGCTGAACACAGGGGTGGGCGCAAGGATTTGAGTCTGGTCATTGTTCCCGAGGCTGAACTCGCTCACCCGGACGGGAGCCGCATAGGGGAGTTCGATTTCCTCGACGCCGGCCGCTTCGAGCAGCGTATGGAAGATGTAGGTAGTCGAGACGGGCTCTTTCACCCGCTGCCCCTCCTTTTGCCCTGGGAAACGGATCATCATCGGGACCTGGATCAACTCCTGGTACAGGCCCAGGCCATGCCCCATCAGATTATGTTCCCCCAGCATTTCGCCATGGTCGCTGAGCACCACCACCAGCGTATTCTCGCGCTGTTCGGGTTTGTCGAGTTCGCTGAAAAGTCCTTCCAATAGATGATCCTGGTAAGCGACTTCGGCGTCGTACATGTCGCTTAGGGTTTTAGATTCCAACTCGTTGTAGGGTTCTTTCATCGGCAGAAGCCAGTGGAAAGCCCGTGTATTGTAATCCCGCATAAAATCGCCCGCCTCGGAGTTCTCTTTGACGATCGGCGCGAAATCCTGGATGAAGCGGTCAGGCGGCGCATACGGTAAATGAGTGCCCATCAGGTTGAGGAAAATGAATTGGGGTTGGGCTGTCTCTTGCGTTTTCCGTGGGAAATCTTGTAGGGTATCCCGGATCGAGGCTGGCCCATCGCCTTTGAAGTTGGCATGGCGCGTCCACCAGGAGACCAGTCTCGGGTTAAGGATGAACTGGAAGATATCCGGCGAGGCGGCCACAGCTTGTTGAATTGGGGCGGCGATGTGTTCGAGTACTTTGCGATAGCCGTCTCGTAAATGCGTGAAGAATTTCGGCGGAAGGTAACCATTTTGAGATGGCGTCGAAGGGATGGCGCCGCCATAGTTGTAAAAGTGATCGAAACCGCGCCGCAGACCGTTCTCCAACACGCCGACGAGCGGGTTATTGCAGAAACCAACGGTCTGGTAGCCCTCGTCTTTCAAACGCTGAGCCAGGGTTTTAAACTCTTTGCTAAGCGCGCTGCTGGCCTGTATGGTGAGGTGGGTGCTGGGGAACTCGCCGCTGAACATCGAGGCGTGAGAAGGGATCGTCCATTGGGCAGGCGCCATGGCTCTCTCGAAGAGAGTTGCGCTTCGAGCGAAGGCGTCAATATTGGGGGAGGTGTCGCGCTCATATCCGTAACAGCCCAGGCGGTCGACGCGGTGAGTGTCCAGCACAATGAAGAGGATGTTGGGTTTTTGCATGTGATCTACATATTGAAAGCGCCCATCGCCGCCAGACCAAGCACGATCGTGACTCCGAGGAGCGTACCAGAGAGCATTTCTGCCATGGTGTGTCTCTTCAAGAAATGCCTGACATAAAAGGTTGAGAGAATCAGGGGAGCGATAGCCAGGCTAACGGGAGGGCCGAAGGCGAAACCGGCAAAGAGCGTGATGGTGGTGATGCTGGTTGTGTGGGCGCTGATCAGCCAGCGCGAGTTGATCACGGCCAGCAGGGTGATGGCGACGATATTCGTCAGGATGAAAGCCAATAAGAGGGGAGAACTTCCCATCGCCCGCAGGATGAAGAACGCCGCAATCGCCCCGGCGATCCCGATAACATAGGGGATATGCCGGTCGCTCTGTTTGCTGATGTGCAGATCTTCGATTTGCCCGCTCTTGAGCAGATAGACGATGTAGAGGATTGGAACCAGCGAGGAGAGGAAGCCAAAAATTGCGGCGTGGAAAGAGCCGATCCAAAAAGGCATCTTGGACCAGGCGATGATAAAACCGAACAGGGCGAATGTACTCGGCGGGCTGAAAATATTCGAATAAATTCGAGCTGCGTGAACAGCCGGACTGGCGTTATTCGGGTTGGCGTCTAGTGGATTTCGGCTCATTCGCGGCAACCTTCCCCCATTGCACCTTTGCGTTACAAATGGTTTTCTCAGCGGTTTGGATCAACCACCTTGATTTCGACCCAGAACCAGTTTCCGCCGCTCGGGCCTACGCCAAAGATCTGCCCGTTGGCAGCCTTGATCATCCAATAGCCTTTGTACGTCCCTGGCTCCGCAGGAGCCCTCATCAGGACATCCACATTTGCATAACCCCAGGTCGGAACTGTCCCCTCAGGGACCATAACGATAGATGCGCCAGCGTTCAATAGATCGCCTTCGATGAATCGAAGCTCATAGTTTCGATCCCAGATGCAATTGCCGGTGTTTTTGAGACGGAAGGTTTGTGTAAATTCACGATTGATGAAGATGACCGCGCCATCCGCAATGGATTTCGTTTCAAGATTTGCTCGATTGCAGGGGAGACCGCTGGTTGGGGTGGCTGTGGGCGCTTCCGTTGGAGTGACGATTGGAGTCTCGGTGAGCGTTTCCGTGAGGGTCAGCGTTGGCGGAGGAGGTGTAGCTGTATTCGTCGGCTGGGGTGTTTCGGAAGCAGTCGGCGTTGCCGAGAGTGCTGCGATGCGCGCGGTTTCGGTGATTTGAGCATAGACTGTCCGAACGACAGCGGTTAGATCAATAGCCTCTTCTTGGATCACGGCAACTTCTTCGGGTGTATTACACGCCCCCAGGAAGATGATCCCAAGCGCAAGGACCGTAACGATAATAATTCTTTTCATGTGGGTCAGTCCGCTTGCGAGGTTGGATGTATCGCCACTAGAGTCAATTTAGCCGCATACTGCTCCAATTGAGTACGGCTGGGTTTGTTCGGGAGTCCTTCCAATTTGAGCATTGCGCCAACCATTTTGGGGTGGCGACGTATGCGTAAATCCAAAAAATCAGCGATTCGGCTGGGGTCGGTAATAGGTTCTGCTATACCTCTAAAACGCCGCGCCTTCACGCGGACTTCGATTTTGGGGTCAGCCAGAATGTTTTGGTACCAATCGGCTCGTTTGCCGAGAGCAGCCCCAACGAAAGCGATTATTCGATCACCTTGATCTCGACCCAGATCCAGCCTTTACCATCAGGGCCGACGCCGAATATTTTTCCGCTATCACTCACGATTTTCCAATAGCCTTTGTAAGTACCTGCCTCGTCCGGGGCCTTCATATCAACCGCTACCTCGACAAAGCCCCAGGTGGGCACCTCCTCCTCGGTAAGGACAATCGAAGCCCCTGCGCCGAGGAGATCGCCATTATAGAATCTTAGAATGTAATCTCTGTTCCACGTACAAGACCCAGTGTTTTTGAGCCGCCAGATCTTCACGAATTGCCTTTCGGGCGCCATCTCTGTACCATCGGGGATCGTTTCACCCTCCAGATTGGCTCTATGGCAAGGCAGCCCGACGTCTTGTGGTTGAGCAGGCTGTAACGGCGCTGTATTGCCTCCTAAAGCGGCTGCTGCGGCTGGGGTATCTGTCGGGGCGTCCGCAAACACGTTCGTTGGGGTCTCTGTGGGCGCCATCGTTGGAGTCAGCGTTGGCTCGGGTGTATTCGTCGGGGCAGGGGTGGGCGTAGCCATGGCTTCGGCTGCCGCCGAGGTCATCGCGATCTGGGCATAGACCGTTTCGACAGCAAAAGTCACCTGGGCGTCGTGGTCAACTTCGGGGACAGCGGGTTCTTGGCCGGCGCAGGCGCTCACTACGCCTGCGAATAGCATGACAGTGGTTAATAATACGATCTTTCTTTGCATGATGCGCTCCTATAAAGAGGTTTCGTAACGCGGAATTCATTCCGCCTCTACAAGACAATACGAGTATCGCGATTCGAAATCACCGCGTTCGCTCATACCTGCTTATAAGCTATATTATACACGAGTCCACTGAAAAAACTACGGGTAGAGGATTCGGGGCGGCATACATGAGTTTTTTTCACTGAACTCATACACAATTTTTTTAGGTAACTGCTCAGCCATCGAACGGATTAGCCCGAAAAAAGGGTGTGCGAAGGGGGCGCAGCCTCCTTCGCACACCCTTTTTTCGGGAACTTCCCCGTTTGGCTGAGTAGTTACTTTTTTAGTAAAATATACCTGAAGGAGAGTGAGTATGGCATCGAACCCGAAGACAATCATGATCGTGGACGATGAGCGGGATACACTGACGCTGTTACGCTTAGCTCTTAGAAAGGCCGGATATCAGGTGCTCGTTGCAGCTTCTTGGGAAGAAGTCGCCGAAAGAGTAAAAGAGTCTCATCAAGAGGGGCGTGCTATTGATGTAATTGTACTCGATTTGATGATTCCTGGTCGGTCTGGATTCGACATCATGCGTTCTCTTCAAGTTGTGATGATACCCATGCCTCCGGTGATCATGCTTACTGCTGTGACAGGCTTCGATCAACAGGTTCAGGCGCGTACGCTAGGGGTATCTCGCTATCTCACCAAACCAACTACGCCAAAGAAGTTGATTGATACCATCGAAGCGGCCCTTGCCGAAAGAAAGAAATAAGTCATGGGATTCCTTCAGTCAGGCAGGCTAAGAATATGCGCGTAGATCCATCTGGCTCTTGCGAAGTAAGGGCAACGATGGGTTGGCGCAACGATGCGGCGGTTTTTTCGTCCATGGGAATTACCTGGATGTTTTCCTCTCCTGTCAGCCAGGATTGGGGGATGTAGCCGACGGCCTGGGTATCTCCCTGGATGGCTGTCAGCATAGCTGAGGGGCCTGGGGCGATCTTTGTGTGCGGGGATAACCATTTGTTTTCCATCACAAATTCGTCGAAAAGGACTCGCAGTTCGTCTCGCTCCGGGTAGCTCCAGGCCTGGTAGCCTGGCTCGAGTGTGGTATAGATTTCTTGCAAGTCAGGCAGCTCCAATTGGGAAGCGGGGATATCCGGGTTGGCGATGATCACGATTTGCTCCCAGCCCAACAATGTGGCGTGGCCCTCGGGTCCTGCGGGCGCAGGACCCAGCTCGAGAATCACCTCAGCAGCTTCGAGGTCGAGCGCTGCCGCTGGTCTTTCCTCAACCGTCAGCGCAATCTCTGGATGGTCGAGTGCGCATCGGTGCAGGGGTCCCTCCATCCATCCCAAAGCCGGAGTATGGATGACCGACATGGGTTCTGGAGTCTCCGGTGGAGGGGAGTAATCGAAAGGGCTGCATGCCTGGGTCAGGCACACGAGGAAAAGAGCAAGCAAATTGCGCATAGCCATTATTTCATGACACAAGCAAACCTAAATTGATGAGCCCAAAAACCACACAATAGATCGAAAATAGATAGAGTGGGCGATGGTTCAGGAAACGTATAAGCCAGCGGATGGAGATATAGCCGACGATGGCCGCGGTGATGAATCCGGGCAGAAAGATGGGGAGTTGCGAGACGGTATTGGGTAGTGCGACCAGTTCGATGACGCCAACCAGCCCGGCGGCCAGCATGACCGGTAGGGAGATCAGAAAGGAAAACCGGGCCGCCGATGGGCGGCTGAGATTGCGGATCATCCCGCCGGTTATGGTTGCGCCAGAGCGTGAGATTCCTGGGAAGATCGCCAGAGCCTGGAAGAGACCCACAATGACGGCGTCTGTCCATCGGATATCAGCATAATCGCGCTCCCGCTTTCCGAGTCGCTCGGCGATCAATAGCAAGATAGCCGTGCCGAAGAGGAATAGGGAGGTTGCCAGGGGGCTGCCGAACGCTTGCTTGAAAGCGTCCGAAAACAATAAATAGACCACCCCGGCTGGAACGGTAGCCAGGATCAGCAGCCAACCCATGCGGGCATTATCATCAGCGAAGGGTTGCCTGCGCCAGAGGCCTCTCAGAAATGCAATCGTGATTTTGTATAGATCATCCCAGAAATATGCGATAACAGCTACCAATGTGGCGACTTGCACGAGCACGTCGAAGACGAAGGCGTCTTGTTCTTGGATGTTCCAGCCAAACAAATGGGGTGTTAGCACGAGATGAGCTGAGCTTGAGATGGGCAGAAACTCTGTGACGCCCTGGATGATGCCGAGGAGGATGGATTGTAGGAGGGTCATAGGTTGGGGGTTGGATGTTGGATATTGGATGTTTGATGCTTGATGTTGGATATTGGGTATTGGATATTGGATGTTATGCCGGGTTGGGGAAGGGGTTGCTGGAAGTAGGCTTTCGAGAATTGGTCGAAACGATGGTCGAGGATGGCCTGGCGGATTCGATTGGCCAGATCAATGAGCGTGTGGAGATTGTGGATCGAGAGGAGGGTGGAGCCAAGCATCTCTTTGACGGCGACGAGATGCCTGAGATAGGCCCTGGAGAAGTTCTGACAGGTGTAACAGGAACAACCTTCTACGAGCGGATTTGGATCTTTGGCGTATTTGGCCTGACCGATGTTGATGCGCCCTCTTCCGCTGAACGCGGATTTATGTCGCGCCAGGCGAGTCGGCAACACGCAGTCGAAGATATCTACCCCGCGTGATACGCCATTCACCAGATCATCCGGTGTGCCCACGCCCATCAAATATCGGGGTTTGTTTTCGGGGAGAATGCCATCTACCACATCTAGGATTTTGTGCATTTCCTCTTTGGTTTCGCCGACCGATAACCCGCCAATGGCGTTTCCGGGGAAATCTAGCGCGGCGATGAATTCCGCCGATTGCGCCCTCAAGTCAGGGAAGATGCCTCCTTGAACGATGCCGAATAGCGCCTGGTCTGGCCTGGTCTTCGCTTCCTGGCAGCGCTCCGCCCAGGCGTGAGTGCGGAGCATGGCAGTCTCGTTATAGGCGCGCTCGTGTGGATCGGCGCACTCGTCAAGGGCCATGATGATGTCTGCTCCCAGGTTTTCCTGTATCTCGATAGCTCGCTCCGGGGTAAAGTGGTGGGTAGAGCCATCAACGTGACTCTTGAATGTAACCCCATCGTCGTCTATCTCACGAATGCTCGCCATAGAGAAAACCTGGAAACCTCCCGAATCGGTCAGGATAGGCGCAGGCCAATTCATGAAGGCATGCAAACCGCCCATCTCAGCGATTAGCTCATCCCCAGGGCGGAGATACAAATGGTAAGTGTTCGCCAGAATCAGACTGGCCTGAATCTCGCGCAGTTGCAACGGCGTGAGCGATTTGACGGTCGCCTGGGTTCCAACCGGCGCGAAGATGGGTGTGGAGAACTCGCCGTGCGGTGTGTGAAATACTCCAGCTCGGGCGCGGCCATCTTTGGCGAGCAGATCGAAGCGAAAAGGTTTTTCCATGATGGTCGTAGATTATACCTGATTGATCACACTGCCGGTGATATAATTCTCCCCATGAAAGCATATAATCTACCTGGCCCGAAGGCCAGGGAATACCTCAAGCGTGATAGCAAATTCATTTCACCGTCTTACCCCAGGGCGTATCCTTTTGTCATGTCCCACGGCAAAGGGACGGAAGTATGGGATGTGGACGGAAATCGTTTTCTAGATTTCGCCGCAGGCATTGCCGTGACCGGGACGGGTCATTCCCATCCCAAGGTTGTCCAGGCCATTCAGGAGCAGGCCGAAAAATTCATCCACATTTCATCGGATTTTTATCATCCTATCTGGATAGAATTGTCGGAGCGATTGAATGAGATCGCGCCATTTTCCGAAGATGCCGTCACTTTCCTGTCCAATTCTGGCACAGAGAGCATCGAAGCGGCCATAAAACTGGCCCGCCATCATACCGGTCGCAGTCAATTCATCGGCTTCTTAGGGGCGTTCCACGGCCGCACGCTGGGATCGTTAGCTTTTACGGCCAGCAAACCGGTGTACCGGAATCGTTTCTTCCCATCCATGGGGAGCGTTGTCCACGCGCCTTATCCGGATTCCTATCGTCCGGTATTACAGTCACTCCCCGGCGAGGATTATGGCGAGACCGTCATTCGCTATATCGAGGAACAAATCCTCACCCGCTTGCTGCCGCCCGATGATGTGGCCGCTGTGCTGATGGAACCGATTCTGGGAGAAGGCGGATACATTGTGCCTCCTCGGGGCTTCTTCCCAGCTCTCAGGGATCTGTGTGACCGATATGGCATCTTGTTGATCGTGGACGAGGTTCAATCCGGGATGGGCCGCACGGGAAAATGGTGGGCGATCCAGCATTTTGACGTCGAACCGGATATTGTTTGTTCTGCTAAGGGGATTGCCTCCGGCGTTCCGTTGGGGGCGATGATTGCCCGAAGGAGTGTGATGACCTGGCCCGAGGGGTCGCATGGAAACACCTATGGGGGGAATCCGCTGGCCTGTGCAGCCGCCCTGGCGACGATCGAACTTTTGGAAAAGGAATATATCCAAAATGCAGCCGAGGTTGGCGAATACGCCATGGATGCCCTGGCGGAGATCCAGGCTCGTCACGAAAGTATTGGCGATGTGCGCGGATTGGGTTTGATGATCGGGGTTGATTTCGTCGAGGCGAAGCAGACTCGCCAGCCCAATAAGGCTCTCCGGGATCGCGTCGAGAAGTTGAGCTTCCAGCATGGATTGATCACTCTGGCATGTGGCCATAGCGTCATCCGGTTTGCGCCCCCCTTGAGCACCTCGAAAAGCGAAATAGACGAAGGTATGCAGATTTTCGAATATGCTATCAACCTCGCTGAAAATGAGTAGGCAGTGGGCAGTAAGCAGTAGGGCGTAGCATGTTACCAGATTTCCGCAGCCGCCAACGGGATTATTTGCTCGAAATTGCCCGCGCCATTACTCAGGAGCTAGAGCTGGACAAGCTCCTAGACCGTATTTTGCGCACGGCTGTCGAGATGTTGGCGGGCCAGGCAGGCATCATCGCTCTACGCGGGGAAGGCGGCGGATGGAAGGTTGCCGCCTCTCACGGCCTCACGCCAGAATTCCTGCACCAGATCAATCCCTCGCTGGCCAAGGTGCCCGACTATGAGGATCCGGCGCGCTTCGAACTTCCAGAGATCAATCGCCTTCTGCAGAGCCTGACGCGCTCGGCTAGCAATAATCTTCTCCGGGGAGTGGCGCTGCCATTGATCGCCCGACAACGTGTCGTTGGTTTGACTTTTATCTTTAGAACTTATCGCACCGTATTCTCGAACAACGATCGAGCTTTACTGCAAAGTTTCGCCGATCAAGCTGCCATCGCTGTGCATAACGCTCAGCTTTACACGCAAATACGGCGCGAGAAACAGCGCCTGGATGCGCTGCTGGATTCAGCAGCCGATGGCATTCTCATCATGGCGCCCGATCACACCATCGAGCGATGCAACCCGGCTTTTGCGCGCTTGTGGGGGGAGAAATCGGAAAACATCCAGGGCAGCTCTCATGACGAAATCATCCATTGGATTCGGCGAGAGCAGGGGATAACGCTGGCGGAAGCCGAGGCGGGAGGGTGGCCTCTGACCGCGCATGCAACCCTCTATGTCGAGGGAAATGTCGATCACCCTAGCGGCGCGTCTCTGGCGGTTGGGATCACATATGCGCCATTGGTTTCCCCTGAGGGCAGTTTGTCGAATATCATTGCCACTGTGCGGGATATTTCCCATTTCCGCGAGGCGGAAGAACTCAAGAGCACCTTCATCTCGGTGATCAGCCATGAACTGAAAACGCCCGTGGCTTTGATCAAGGGGTACACAGGCACGCTGAGGCGTGATGATGTATCCTGGGACGATGAGATCGTTCAGGACAGCCTGGAAGTGATCGAAGAGGAGGCCGATCGTCTGACTGCCTTGATCGAAAACCTCCTCGACGCCTCACGTTTGCAGGCTGGCGGAATCAACCTCAACCTGGCTGATTTAACCCTGGAGTCCTTCGCCGAGCATCTGGCTGAACGCTTCCGCACGCAGTCATCCGGGCATACCCTTGTAGTTGATTTCCCGCCCAATTTCCCGGTTGTCCTTGCTGATGAGGACCGCTTGGGTCAGGTGCTCTCCAATTTGCTGTCCAATGCTATCAAATACTCCCCGGAGGGAGGTGAAATCCGAATCAGTGGTCAAGTGCGCGCCGACCAGGTGATCATCTGTGTTCAGGACGAGGGGGGGGGGATTGCCCCCGGAGATATTCCCCACATCTTCGACCGCTTTTACCGCGCCGAAGAGGCCAGCCGCACTACGAAAGGGGCGGGATTGGGGCTGTACCTGACGCGTGCGATCGTCGAAGCTCATGGCGGGCGCATCTGGGTAGATCCCAGGCCGGGGGATGGCGCCAGGATTTGTTTCTCTCTTCCCCGCTGATTTTTCACGGTTTATCATATATAATACTGCCCCTGTTCGGATAATCTGCCTGTAAAGGTTTTTGCCAGCACAGGCATCCATGGAGAACTCGATGCCAAGAACACAACTCAATTGCCCAAACTGTCGTCAGCCCATCGTAGCTGATGTCGAGCAACTATTCGACGTTGGTCAAGACCCGCGCGCGAAGCAGGCTATCCTCTCTGGCCTGTTCAATATTGCGCGATGCCCGCATTGCGGATACCAGGGGAATCTGGCTACGCCCATTGTTTACCATGATCCTTCGAAAGAACTCTTACTCACGTATGTCCCGCCCGAGTTGGGGTTGACCCGCGATGGGCAGGAACGCGTCATCGGTCCGTTGATTAAAAAAGCCGTTGATAGCCTACCCCAGGAAAAGCGCAAAGGCTATTTATTCAGCCCGAAATCCATGCTTACGCATAAATCGCTTTTGGAAACCATCCTGGCGGCGGATGGCATCACCAGGGAGATGATCGAAGCGCAGGAAAAGAAGGTCGGGTTGATCCAACGCTTAGTGACAGCCTCGAAGGATTCGCGGGCTGAGATCATTTCTCAAGAAGATGAACTGATAGATGAGGGATTTTTTATGCTGTTATCTCGTTTCGTGGAAGCCACGCTGATGGGCGGCGACCGCAGCGCGGCTAAGAACCTGCGCGATCTGGAGGATGTACTCCTGGAGCGTAGCACATTTGGAGCAAAGCTCAAAGCTGACACCGAGGAGGTCCAGGCTGCGCGACAGGCTCTCAAAGAGCAGGGCGATAAGCTCACGCGTGAGAAACTGCTCGATCTGGTGCTCGATGCGCCTGGCGAGGCCAGGCTGCGAGCATATGTGCAGATGACGCGCCCCGGCATGGACTATCAATTCTTTCAGCAGCTAAGCGAGAAAATCGAGCGCGCTCAGGGCGATGCGAAGAATCGTCTTGTGGAGCTGCGCGAAAAATTGTTGGAATATACGCGTGAGGTGGATGAAACCATCGAGCGCCGCCTGCAGCTCGCCCGCCGAAATCTCGAAACCCTGCTTCGCGCAGAGAATGTCGAAGCGGTCATGAAGGCGAATATGGCCGCCGTAGATGAGTTCTTCCTCCAGGTGCTTGCCGAATCCATCGAATCTGCTCGCCAGGCGGGGGATGTGGATCGTTCGAGTAAATTGCTGCAGATCATGACGGTCATCGAGCAACAGGCAGCCCCGCCCCCCGAATTCGAGTTGGTGAACGAGCTTTTGGATATTGCCGATAACGAAGACGAGCTCGTCAAAGTCCTCAGCTCGCAAGCAGTCGAGGTCAACGCCAGGCTGCTCGAGATTATGGGGGGGCTGATGGCTCAACTTCAAGCCAGCACCGAGGCCGCTCGAGGCGAAGCCAGGGAGAATCAGCAAGAAATGTTGATCGCTTTGCAGAAGGTGTATAACGTCGCGTTGCGTCTATCCATGGAAAAGAGCTTCGCGGCATAGGATCGGCTTCGAACGAACGCGCTTCCTTCAAGGAAGCGCGTTCGAGTTTTAAACGTTGAAGCGGAACAGGATGACATCTCCATCCTGAACGATATATTCTTTGCCTTCGGAGCGCATCTGTCCGGCGGCTTTTACCGCTGCATCTCCCCCGTATTTTTCGAATGTTTCGAATGAGACCACCTCGGCGCGGATGAAGCCGCGCTCGAAGTCGGTGTGGATTTTCCCCGCTGCCTTGGGTGCAAGCATGCCAAGAGGGATATTCCAGGCGCGCACCTCGTTCTCGTTTTTGGTGAAGAAACTGATCAGGTTCAACGCTGCAAACCCCTTGCTGACGACCTGGTTCAATCCGCTTTCTTCGACGCCAGCGAGTTGCAGGAATTCAGTGCGTTCCCCGGCGGTCATATCGCCCAGTTCTTCTTCGAGTTTGGCGCACAGGACCAGGAAATCGCTGCCCTGCCTGGCGGCGATCTCTTTGGCTGCGCCTGTGAGCGGCCCCTCTTCGGCCAGACCGGTTTCATCTACATTTGCAACCAGGATGACCGGCTTGGCAGTCAAGAAGCGTAATTCGTGCTCCAGCGCCTCGAGGTGTTCATCATCCTCATCGGGATAACTGGAGACTGGCCTCCCAGCCTCGAGATGAGATTTCAGGGTTCGGGCAAATTCCAGGAGTGGGATCAGGTTCTTGTCGCCTTTGACATCGCTGGTCAACCGCTCGATCTTACGTTCGAGCTGTTCCAGGTCGGCGAGGGCCAGCTCGAGGTTGATCGCCTCGATATCCTCCAGCGGGTTCACCTCGCCGGAAACATGGACGATGTTGGGATCGTCGAAGCAGCGAACGACATGGACGATGGCGTCCACATCGCGGATTTGCCCCAGAAACTGATTGCCCAATCCTTCGCCTTTGCTGGCCCCTTTCGCCAGCCCGGCGATGTCAATGAACTCGATTGTAGCGTAGATGATATTCGGCGCGCTGACCAGCTCCTGCAATCGCTCCAGGCGCGGGTCGCGCAATGGCACGATGGCTCGATTCGGCTGGATCGTGCAGAAGGGGTAATTTGCAACCTCGGCGTTTTGTGCGCCGGTCAGCGCGTTGAAGACGGTGCTTTTGCCAACATTGGGTAATCCGACGATGCCGATTTTCAGACCCATAGAAACCTTCAATATTGAATATCTGATAGCGCCATCAAGAAAAATTCTCAGCGCCCTTCGCGTCTTGGCGGTGTATTTTCTTAAATTTGTCCACGAATGTCATTGCTCACTCACTACCTGTTATCCTCGGTAGATCACGAAAAAGATCGAAAGCCCGTCCCCGGGCGACCCGAGGACGGGTCTTTGATCCTATTTTCGTGAAGTACTGATTCTACAATTCCGATGTGCAATTTGGACAGCGGCTGGCTTTGATGGGTATCGAGGTGAAGCAAAAGGAACAATCCTTGGTGGTCGATTCCGCGGGCGGCGCTGGTTTCTCTCGTTTGAGACGGTTGATGCCGCGGATCAGCAGGAACAATGCATAAGCGATGATCAGGAAGCTGGTGACAGCGTTGAGGAACTGACCGTAGTTGATCGTCACCGCCCCGGCCTCTTTAGCCAACGCCAGAGATTCATACGGGCCAGGGACCGCCCCCGATTTCAGCAGGATGAACAAATTCGAGAAATCTCTATTCCCCAGGATGAATCCAATGGGGGGCATCAAAATATCATCCACCAGGGATTTGACGATTGCCCCAAATGCCGCGCCGATGATGATGCCGACGGCCATGTCGAGGACATTGCCGCGCATGGCAAAGTCTTTGAATTCTTTGAGCATGATGATTCCTCCTCGTTGAATTATTCTGCCGATGGGTTGTCTAAACGCAAGCCATGCCCACGCACCGTGGCGATGTAGACATGATCAGGATCGAGTTCGGCCAGGCGGCTGCGCAAGCGTCGCACCAGGGCGTCCAGGGCCTGGTTGGTGATGTCCAGAGCGCCATCCTCCCCCCAGATCCCAGACATCAGCTCTTCGCGCGGCACAACTCTGCCTTTATTGTTGTATAGAGTTTCCAGTAATTGATATTGAGATGCGGAGAGCGGGGGCAGGATTTCTTCATCGCCGATCCACACTCGCCGGGAGCGTTTCTCCAGTAACAGGCGTCCACGTCGGTCGGGGATAACGGCAACTCCACCCTCGAATTCCAGAGGCAACGTTGTATCTGAACTCAGATACACGAATTTCTGAGCCAGGGCGATATGGATCACGTCGCCATCATTGAGCACGATAGGCTCGGTTATCCGTTTCCCGTTGCAGTGCGTTCCGTTCTTGCTGCCCAAATCCTGGAGGATGACCCCCGCGTTGGATGGGAAGATCCTGGCGTGCTGGCGAGATACCTGGCGGTTGTTGATGGGGATATCGCAGCCCTCTTCACGCCCAAGGATCAACTCCTGCTTGAGCATCCAGCGTTGGCCGTCCAAATTTCCTTCATATCCGACTATAACTGGGAGATCTTTTTGTTCAGTCATCTTTCCGATGATAACTATCCCTGGGAAGGAAACGAATTCTCCGGTTATAATATCATAAAATTGATTGTTTCGTGTAATCCCTTTCTATTCGTTTGACCAGGGATGGCGAAAGTCAGGTTGACAACCTGACCTACATCCCCGAAATAAGGATTATGCCCTTATCTCATCAGGCTGGAGAAGTACTAAAAGAGCGCTATCGAATCCGCCGGATCATTGGACAGGGCGGCATGGGGAGCGTCTACCTTACGGATGACCTGCGCCTCGAGGGGCGTCTGTGCGCGCTCAAAGAAGTCTATCACGACCCACAGCTATCCGAGACGGTGCGCCAGCAGACCAGGGAACAATTCCTGCGCGAGGCGACGGTCTTGGCGCGCCTCGATCACCCGAATCTACCGAAAGTATCGGATTTCTTCTCGATTGATGAGCGGGATTATCTGGTGATGGATTTCGTCCCCGGCAGAGATTTAAGCGTGTTGATGACCGAAGCCCGTCTGAAGGAGCTGTTCCTGGAGGAGCGTGAAGTGTTGACCTGGGCGGCTCAACTGGTGGATGCGCTCACTTATCTTCATAGTCAGGATCCCCCCATCGTGCATCGCGACATCAAGCCCAGCAACTTGAAATTAACCCCGGGCGGCGTCGTGAAACTGGTTGACTTCGGGTTGGTGAAGATCCTGGCTTCGGACGAAATCACCATCACGGTTGTGCAGGGGCGCGGCACGGCGCATTACACCCCATTGGAACAATATGGAGGCGATGCAGGCCATACCGATGTGCGCAGTGATATTTTCTCCTTTGGGGCTACGTTGTATCATTTGTTGACCAATCAGCCCCCGAAAGAGGCGCGCGATCGATTCCTGCATCCTGGGCTGCTCGTGGCGCCCAGAGATATCAACCCCTCGATCAGCCCGCGCACTGAACGCGCCGTGCTCTGGGCGTTGAACTTGCACCCAGAGGAGCGCCCTCAAGATATGCAGGAGTTGAGACAGGCTTTATTAGGAGATTGGAATCCGGTCACCAGACTCAAATCTCCACTGCCGGTTCCAACGCTGGTTGATTTATTGTCCTCGCCCCTGGAGCGCAGGTTGATTTGGATTGCGATGGCGTTGGTGTTCATCAGTTTGATAGCCACTTTGTGGCGTTAGCTCTTTGGAATCGAGAACAACGCCCCAATACCCCAACCCAGAATTGCCCCCAAGAAAGCCATCAAGAGCAAACCCCAATGCTGACTGGTTTCCATAGCCCACTCGCTGCCGGGTAAGTTGAGCGCGCCATACGTATACGTCAGCAGCCCGGCGATGACGGATACAAGCGCCCAACGCACCCCGCGGCGCACCTGTCCTACGAGCGCCCCGGTGCGGGAAGCCCCCCAGGCGACGAAGGCGATGGTAGCCAGGGCAAATCCCCAATCCCGCAGACGGTCCCTTTGGGGGTTGGTGATGGATTCAGGCGTAGGGATCGGCGTCGGCAACGGCTCTGTTGGCGAAGGCGTGGGCAGGGGCGTCTCCGTAGGCGTCTCGGTTGGCGTAACCAGTGACAGCTCTTCTGCTGGGATCTCGAAAACCAATTCGCCAGAGCTGGCAGAACCGCTCGTGGCGCGTATGCTGATAGCGCCTGAGCTTTCGAATTTGTAGTTTGTGGTCACGATGCCATCAACGGTCGTCGAGGAGAGGGGGGGCGCTTCTTGCCCATTGATGGTGATGATGAATTGTACCGGCGTGTTATCGGGAACCGGGTTGCTGTTGTGATCCAGAATCACGCCCGCCTTGAGGGGGATCGTATCTCCGATACGGTATTCGGGAACAGACGTGGCCTCGGGGGTGGGCGTCCCCTCTAAGGGCTTAGGAAGATCCACCACCAGAGGGATGATTTGCTCCGGGTCGGGCGAAGTTGCAGAGATGAGTTCATATCCGATTCCGGGCACCGAGACGGGCAGCGCCCCTGCCGGCGTTGTGATCTCTTTGAAGAGCAAACGCGCTGCGATATCCATGAAGGGGGCAGTTTTTCCAAATAGACCGAAATAGGCGGTCAGTTTGGAGATATCTGTTGCGTCGAGATAGTAGGGCGCATTAGCCGCCATGACGACCACGTTTTTCCCACGACTCAAATCTGGGCGCTCAGCCAGGAAACGCTGTAAAGCCAGGGAGGTTGGGCGGCCCGTAGCGACGTTGAGCATCGTAAAGATGATCCAATCGGCCTGGCTGATATTCTTCTCGATGTTTTGAGTTTCGTTAGCGCTATCGAGCAATAGGGTGAGTTGTTCGAAGGAATACGATTCCAGATTTGCCTGGGTGACCAATCCTTCAGCTCTCGGTCCATACAAGCTGATCACAGATTGTTCTAACGCGTCCACCCCCAACACAGGCGCTGGCGGACATTCGCTGCATTGTGCAACTGAGTAAGTGTCCGTAATGAAAACAAGCTGATCGTTATAACCAGGCGCGTTGGGGAGAACGCTATCCAATTCGTTCAGGGGAGGACTGATCAGGGTGGCGCCTAGTTGAGCAACCTCATAGCTGATCTGCCGCGATTCGGACATGTTCAGCTCGTTCAGTTTGCCAGCGGGAAGAACCAGGTTGAGGGTGAAGAACCCATACATGCGGAATTTGAGCATCAGAATGCGGAAGACCGATTCGTTTACTCGTTGGGCGAATACCGGATCATCGCGATATTTTTGGCTGAAGAATTCCAGGGTGCGCACGATCGTCGTGTAGGCGTCAGGGTCCTCGCCGCCGATGAAGTTATTCAGATAGAGCACATCGTTCCCGGCCAAAAATGCGTCCAGGGCCAGACGTCGGGCGTTGAATGTGGCTTCTGTGGGGTCGTGGAAACGGCGCACCGCCCGGCTGCCCAGGTCGTCGCTGATCATCACGCCGCCGCTTTCGCGCCAGCTTGCAAAGGGGGGGAGTTCCATCAGCAGGGTCAGGGCGGGCTGGTCGAAACTGATCGGGCGCGTCGTCGAGCGGATGTTGCCCTGCAGGCCCTGGTAGCGGATGTGCGATACGAGCAGCGCATCCAGTCGGGAAGATTCATCGCTGGCGTTGCCGGTGACTGAGAAGAAAGGCGCCAGTTCGATCTGTTGGAGCTGTTCGAGCGATTTTCTCACCGTGGCAACTTCATTTTCTGGCAAACGGTCTGCGCTGCCCAGGCCGGGGAAGTGTGTGCCGACAACCGCGATGTGATTGCCGCTGCCTTCGTGAACGCCTGCAATATACTCCTGGGCCATTTCACCCACCCAATAAGGATCCCCGCCGAACACGCGCACATTCAAATCCCCCTCTCCTCCCGGATTGGGAATGTCCGACACATCCAGGGAGGGGCTGAATAAGAGGTTGATCCCCAGCGCGGCCAACTCGCGGCCGGCGACGATGCCCACCTGCCTGGCCAACTCTGGATTCCAGGTGGCCCCAATGGCCAGTTGGCTGGGCATGGGCGTAAGACCGGAGATGATCTCATCATGCGGTGGGCCATCTCCTTCTTGCGACAGGCCGATGAAAAGGGGAATATATACTGGCCGAAAAACTTCTTCTGTGGCCGGGTTGATATGGTCAGCCAGTGAGCTGGAATAGTGGATATTTTGAAGTTGGTTAGTCAATTCCCGTGCAGCAGCGATGGTTTGATCTGCGGCGGCGAAATTGTCGTTTTCTGCGCTGAGGATGACCCCCCCAAGATAGTGATTGGTGATCAGGTCGTATATCTGAGTATCTGATCCGGCATCTGTCCCCTGGAAAGTCGCCAGGAATAATTGACCCACGCGTTCCTCGGCTGTGAGGCGTTCCAGCACTGCCAGGGCGCGCGCTTCGGCGTCATCCTGCTGACTCGGCGCGGCCCGGCTGTCGAGCGTGGGCAGGAAGGTCGCTAACAGAACTAAGACGAGTAAAAATCGTCTATAGCAAAGGCCTCTCATTCTTCTCCGAATTCTCGAATCAAAATATCACGAAGCAGTTTTCTGCGCGCCGCGCCGCTGAGCAATTCCAGGTCGCGGATTCCCAGAGGGTCGATTTCTTCTCTGATCAATCTCAACTCGCTGGCAGATGGAATCTCTGTCTCGTGAACATCAGGGGCGATTTCGAGATCGAATTTCGTCTTTGCCTGGATATGTTCGATGGACTCGCCGGGGTGATAGGAGATCAGCCTCATCCGTCCATGGGCAAAGTCGAATTGACCCAGATTGGTGACCAGGTATCGCGGGCCTTTTCCATGCGTTCTGACCGGGCTGTGTCCTAATCCGGATAGATAATCTAGTTTGGCGACGAAAGTGACCCGCGAATGTCGGGGAACATATAAGTAGATATCCTCGATGAATGTGGTCACGTCGGGGATGCCGCCCGAGCCGGGTAATCGCAAGCGCGGCCGTGCATACTCATCGCCGAAAGCGATATTGTTGAAATTGCCAAAGGCATCTATTTGACCGGGACGGAAGAATTCTTTGGGGCGCAGATTAGGCAATATGTCCGCCGCTGCCCGCGCAAACCCGACGTTGGTCATCGAGCGATCCAACCACAGGCTTTCGATATTCGAGACGCCCAATGGGGCTGGCTGGCGACAGACTCCCTGGCCGATGGCAGAGGCGAAATAGAGATTAGGTGCATGAGTATGCCGGGCCAAAAGATAAGCCGCGGCAACCAGCGGAGTGCCAATGCCTTGCGCCACGATTTCCCCATCCACCACCTGACGCGCCATGCACGTTATCATGATTTCTGATGGGGTCATGTCATCGAGGCCTCCCTGGCCGCCTCGGATTCGATGGCGCGGCGCGCCAGCAGGGGGTCGCTGGTGAAAACCCCATCCACCCCCCAACGATACAAACAGGAGATCTCCTGGGGATGGTTGACGACGAAGACATGGACTCGATATCCCCGGCGATGATGTTGTTCGATCAGATGTTGAGAAGCGTCTTTGATGGGGGGGTGCAGCGCCTGGCAGGGGATCCAGCGTCCCAACGCCGATACGATCCATTTGCTCGCATAGCCGGGCAGCGTGAGCAACCCCACAGGGACTTCTGGCAGCAGCTTCTTTGCCCGACGCAGGGCGATTGGATTGAAGGACGAAAAAAGCACACGGTGGCTCACAGCGTGTTTTTTGACGAGTTCAGCGGCTCTGTCTGGAAGCGCGTCGGTGAGAGACGAATAGTTCTTCAGCTCGACGTTGATGAACGTTTTCTGACCAACTGCCTCGAACACCTCGCTGAGCGTAGGAATGCGTTCCCCGTGGAAAGCCTCATCGAAGAAGCTGCCTGCATCGAGTTCTTTGAGGGCTTCCAGCGGTAGATCCTTGATCGAGCCGACGCCGTCGGTCGTGCGGTCGAGGGTGTCATCATGGAATACGACCACGTTGCCATCGCCGCAGAGCTTGGCGTCCAGTTCGATGGCGTCAGCATTTTGACGAATGGCTAATTCGAAAGCTGCAATTGTATTTTCGGGAGCAGATGCGCTGGCCCCTCGATGAGCGAAGATCGTTGGTCGTGGGAGTTGTTCGAGCATGGCGTCTTTGTCCGGGATCACAAATCAACGAAATAAGCCGCAGCAGCCAGATCAATCAGCTCGCGTGTCATACTTGGTTCCAGCGACATGAATTCGCTGATATCCAGGATTTGATCGCAGAGATCGCGGGGATGGGAGGCGCGTAATTTACGGTTGCGTTTGATATACCATTCTTGCAGCAGGTACGCCAGCCCTTGATCGCGATATTGCACTCTCTTGTGCTGGGCCATGCGCTGGAAGATCTCGCGGTACTCCTCATAGCTTGGATCGCCAACCTCGATCTTGTGCCGCAGACGTCTGAGGAAGGCCTCGTCAACGAGGTCTTTGGGAGGCAGGTTGGTGGAAAAGACGATCAAGACATCGAAGGGGACTTCGAGCTTACGGCCTGTGTGCAGGGTCAGGTAGTCAATACGGTTTTCGAGAGGGACGATCCAGCGGTTGAGCAGATCGCGCGGTCGGACGAGTTGACGACCGAAGTCATCAATGAGCAAGATGCCCCCATTGGCTTTGACCTGGAAAGGCGCCTCATAGAATTTGTTGACATCGTCGAAAACCAGGTCCAGCCCTTCCATCGTCAGCTCGCCGCCAGTCATGATGAAAGGTCTGCGGATCAGCACCCAGCGCGTATCCCTGCGCGCGCCTGCGCGCAATGATCCGGTGCCCTTATCCGTAGTATCTTTCTCGGGGGCGCGCAGATGGTTGACCGTATCGTAGAGTTTTACAACCTGGCCGTCAATATAGAGCGCATAGGGGATATACATGGTGGTGCTCAGAATCATCTGTCCGATCGCGCGCGCTACGCTAGTCTTTCCATTGCCTGGTGGGCCATATAAGAAGATCGAGGTGCCAGAATTCACCGCTGGACCGATGCGCTGGAAGATCGATTCGCTGAGTACGAGTTGAGAAAGCGCCTGGCGCAAAATTCGATGTGTAACGCGCAAACGCCCTCTTTGCTGGTTCTTGATCGAACGGTTATAGATTTCCAGGGGCACAGGAGCAGGCCCGGCGTATTGACTACGCTCGAGCGCTTCGCGGGCGCGGGCAATTCCCACACCAGTGATCGCATATTGGTAAGCTCCCTCGCCAAGCCCCATTTGTGAAGATTTCACTTCGACGAATTTCTCCCGTTTGAGCGCATTCAGGATTTGATCTGTCACGCCCGCAAAGGGCAGCGCGACGACTTCGGCGATTTGAAAACCGGTCAGATAGCCCTGAAAGTACAAGACTTTGAGTACCAAATCCTGCAGCCACAATGGAGAAAGGCCAGTATCTTCGACTTTTGTGATTGGCGGAGGTACGAAAGCGCCTTTTTGCGTCGGAGGATTGATTTGCCCAGTTTGTGGATCGAGGTTGCTCATATTGATCTCCCATCCGGGTAGTGTTGAAATATTTGCCCAAAAAGATTATAGCACGTGGATGGCAACGAGCAAAGTTCAGATAAGCCTTTAATGCGCGGTATAATCCTCCCCATGAAATTAACTGTACTGATCCCTATCTACAATGAAATTCATACTATCCGGGAGATCGTGAAGCGCGTGCAGGATACCGGGTTGGCTGACCAAATCCTGCTGGTGGACGATGGCTCGACGGATGGCACCCGCCAGGCGATTGCAGAGCTGGATGGCCAGGGAGCGGTCAGGGTGATCCTGCACGAGAAGAATCAAGGCAAAGGAGCCGCAGTGCGCACCGGCATCGAGAATGCCAGCGGGGATATATTGCTCATCCAGGATGCAGACCTGGAATACGATCCCAGGGATTATCCCAATCTATTGCGGCCGCTTCAAGAAGGTCTCGCAGATGTGGTCTACGGCTCACGATTCTTGGGAGCCCCGCGGCGGGTGGCCATGTTCTGGCACATGGTCGCCAATAAGCTGCTGACCCTGATGACCAATATCCTCTACAATACGATCCTCACCGATATGGAAACAGGCTATAAAGTATTTCGCAAGGAGATCATCGAGGATATTCCGCTGCGCTCGAGGAGGTTCGAGTTCGAACCGGAATTTACAGCCAAGATTCTGAAGAGGGGGGTTCGCATTTTCGAGGTGCCGATTTCCTTCAACCCGCGCGATTACGAAGAGGGCAAAAAGATCGGTCTGGGCGATGCGTTCGAGGCGGTTTGGGCTTTGTTCAAATACCGTTTCGTGGATTAGTCGGCTTGATGTCCCTCACATTGAGTTGAAGAGCGCTTCGTCCCTGGTATTCGTTCATTTCGTAGCGGTAGAGCAGATCAACTCGTTGGCGCAGGTTCCCGTACCAGTGGCCAAGCCTGAAAGCGATAGCATCGAAGGTGATATGCCCATCGGTGACGACGAGCTTCAGGTGAGCGCTATCCTTTCCAACAGGACGACTGTACTTCACTTCGACATTCCGGCTGACGAAATATGCCTCCTGGTTGCCGTACCCGGTAGGCTGTAACTTCTCCAGGTCTACCAGGATTTCGGGTCTCAGATCCGATAGGCTGAGTTCGACATCGGCGTTCAGGGTTGGCTGAAGTTCTCGATCGGATAGTTGTTCTTCGGCGATGGCTCGAAGGCGTTCGGTCAACCCGGGGAGATTCTCGTTGCGAATGGTGAAACCGGCTGCCGCCGCATGGCCGCCG